>Ga0209208_10004531_pt1 | contig 19665 bp, 17 predicted proteins | sample S1TSphfallax_3_FD_187694 | JGI IMG/M metagenome (GOLD analysis project Ga0209208, IMG submission 187694) | Host-associated microbial communities from peat moss isolated from Minnesota, USA - S1T2_Fd - Sphagnum fallax MG (SPAdes) (version 2) | ecosystem: Host-associated > Plants > Peat moss >... | reverse complement strand
ATTCAATCATGTCTTGTTTTAAGCTCGTTGCAAGGCCAAAGCTAGGGTTATGACATTTTCACCTCAATTGTCACACATCTACCCATTCCCACACTTCTTTCACTTTGAGTGAAAATGAGTTTCATTTTATTTTAGATTTGCACTTGGATCAATTATTTATCAAACATTCATTTTCATTTCAAGAAGGACATTTCATGGTTATTCTTGGGAATTGATTGGAAGTTCATCAAGTTAAGATTGCAACATTATGCCATTGGGTGAAAGCATAGTCAATTAGACACAAAAAGTAGTTATATTTCATTAGTCATATTTTTACACAAATGGAAGAAAGTAAAGTCAAAACATTTTCAATCATTATCAAACTATTGATCATTCAAGAATGAGTTTATAATTTGTTGTATACAAAATTTGAAAAACTTTAGTATGATAAAAGTAGGTGAAATATATTTTTGAAACATATTGACCATATGGTGTTCAAAAATACTTTTACATTTGAAGCTTGAAAAAAAATACTTTTATTTTATAAGTTGAAAGCACATAAGTATAATTTAGTGCAGCAAATCCAAGAAAGTAAAAATTGTTAAATATTTCTTCTACTTGAAACCTACTTTGAAAAAATACATGCTTACAAATTTGAAAAAAAACTATTTAAATACATATCAAAAAATTGATTTTTTGATATCATTGGCATAAAAATAATCAACATGTTCATATTAATCATTGGGATAAATGATATTTTAAAGTTCAATACACTAAGACATATTTTATGGCTACTTTCCATTTACACATACAAGTATCACGGAGTGTTTACTTGATTGTGCTTTCAACCCCATTGTAAGGCATTATCTTATAAAGTGTAATTTGACTTTTGAATATTTTGGGTGCTCAATTGGATACTTTTATTGTGATTAATATCATTGTTGTGTTGTTCTTGATTTTGAAAGGAACCTTGGTTTTGGTTCTTAGATTTTGTTTTTATTAGAATCTCCAATGCAATTTTAAGAATGGTTTTTGGGATTTATAGAACTTGTGGTTTCAAAAAGTTTTGAAAACGTTTGGAGTCTCACTTTATTTTAAATTAAGTTAAGTTTCATTTATGACATTGCAACCAATTTAAAAACTAATACTTTGTTTAAAGGGATCTCCATGTTCATGGAAGTGGGCTATATTGAGTGAAGGAGAAAATTGGGGAGGAACACAAGAAGGAAAAAAATCTTAGCAAATAATGAATTTCTTTTTTTCTCCTTTTGGGGGGAGAAGCTGAATTTTTTGGTTTGTGTTTTGTGAGAAGGGAACCATTGAATTGGTAACCGATTCACAAAGAGTGCAACTAATGAGTTGGTAGCAACCTAACATTAGTTTGTTAAACTAATTATAGATTTAGAAATAAAACTACAAAAGAAATCTTAATGACACAACCATTCTATTATTTTTTTGATGATGCAACATGCATTAAATATCATCATGATTTATTTCACAAGGCTTGTCCAAAGTTGAATTGTCAAAACCAAAAAAATAAGGTTTGGGGTATTACACTTTTAAAACATTGTATTTATATGATTAAGGAACATGGACATGTTTTAAGAGGGATTGCTACATGGTCCAAGTTCATGTTTTAGTTTCACAAGAGGCAATTTCATGGTTTGGATCCAAATTTAGTTTCAATGTAAAAGTATGAACCTTTGGTCTTCATACCCCAAAACCTTCTATAAAACCTTGATTTACCCAATGCTTCAAACCTATCAACAATGGTTAATATTTTGTGCATTACACATCTTTAATATATTAATATTCAAATATTTGTGAGTGTCCAAAATCAAATTAAATAAAATCAAAATAATTTAATGTATAAAATCAATTGATTTCGAAACATTTTCAATGTTTTTAGTAAAAACAAATCTTGATTGCACCAATGAACTTTATATATATATGAATGTAAACCTTGACATTTTGTTATGGTTCCCTTACTAACGATGTTTAAGTTTAGCCTTATTGGTTAAAAAAATTGTGATGTATGAAATATGTTCATGGTTGTTTTCTTATCATTTTAGTTTAGGTTAATTTTGTTCATAATGTGCTTTGTTTTGAGCTTTTACATGTTTCATTATATGTTATACTTATGTGTAACTTTATATTCCAAACATTAATTCAACTTGGAACAATGTTGTTAATTTATAAATGTTTGTTCAAACAATGTTTATTATTCTTGACATTTTGACACATTGTCATATATTCAAAATTATTTGACTATTGAAATAATGTAATAATATCAAACTTGGGGTCCACACTATTATGCATTACTAATGATGATCATTTGATTTAAATCACAAGATTGCATGCAATTTAAATTGAATTGAATTGAATTGATTTTTATATTTTATTCAAATACATTAAATCAAATTTCATTTCATTGAATTATTCAATGTATTTGAATTCAAATTCATTTGAAGAAAAATGCATGGGATGCAAATTGGCATAGGATGTATGGAACATATGCTTGTGATTATGTTATTAAAAAGACTTTAAGAAAACACAACAAAATATAAAAAACACTTTTCCATCCCTTTTTATTTGGATTTGTTCACGAAACAACTTTTTCCAAAGGATGATTTATGTAACATAAAGTTGTCATACATAAACTAGTTCCAATGAATTATCATCATTATAATTTAAACTTGTAACTTTGCACTTATTCTCCAAAGTTATAGCTATTGAACTATAGATTCATATATATGGAGGTATGCGAACTTTTAAGAACTCATTTAATTTTTTTTTAAATTAAAAAATATAAATTGAAACCTTCAAATTATATAAACCTTCAAGAAATTTGACAAGTATGTCAACAATTCAATAATAATAAAAAATATTGCGCATGACACATGCAAAGGGGTCTTTTAAAAAATAAATAAAAAAGTAGGTAGGAATCAAGAGGTTACCAAAAAGATATTAATAAAATTTGTTATTATTTTATAGTTTTGTTCCTCTAATATGTAGTTGTTAAACTATAGTCTTGTTATCCATTTTTGTCCAATGAATCTAAATGCTCCATCAACATTAGACTTACATGAATGAAAATGGAATCATTTGTGGAAGACAAAAGTGGGGTGTACATTTTGCCAATAAGATGTCTAATTTTGTTAATTGATGCATTTGATATGCATGGCTTTTGGTTAGGATTTCCATTTAATATGTTGGGTTATTCAAGAATGTGTCGTTATTACATATTTTTGGAAGATATTCAAAGGATTAACACAAAGTGAATCCAATAGGGTGGACAAATGGGGTACACTAGGTAATTGAATTGAACTTGCCTCATATATGTAGCGCTTTATATAGCAATTTAAAATTTAAAATGGAGTATAAAAACATGAAAAATGATCCAATGAGTTCTCTTTTGGGAACTCCACACACTTTGAAAACACAAGTATTTATTTATTTATTTTGGACCTAAGGCTTTGATTCGTTGATATCCCTAAACTTATGGGTATATCTTTGTATACAAGGGCTACCACTTTTTTGTCCAACTTAAGTATATTTTCCATTTGACATTTTAAAAGAATAATCAACACACTTGCAACAAAAAGAGTGCGTGAATGTCAACTTGCAAATGGAATAAAAACAACAAGCAAAAAAGCATGTCAACTTTGCACCTTTCAACCTAAAGCTTTGAAGGCCATAGTGAACGAGCACCCACAAGAGCACCATCCATTGGAAGTGGATCATTACTCAATTCTAGATGAACCTTAATTGAGTTAATATTTGGTTTCACCTTGGGTTAAGCTAACATTCACTTAACATTAAGTAAGTCATCACCCATTTAAGATTGGGTGCCACCTAGGATGCCACCTAGATTTTCATTTAAGATGGACTTAACATCAAGTGTGAATACACCATTTGAAGTTGTTTTATCTCTTGTATATTCATTTTGCCATGGTTTGCTTCTTATAAGATGTACTTCTCTAATGTTGCATCAAGGAAAGAGGCTCTCGAGTCTCCACTACATGCTTGATCCACTCTCAATACCCCAAGTGCTGATATTTTATTTTATTTTTTTGTGGGGATTGTTGTAGTGCTATTCAAGTCATTCCATTGATGCTTTTACCCATCTCATATTTTTGGTCACTTCTTCACCAATTCTACAAATTTCTATTACTTTTGTTGCCTATATAAATATGTAACTATATTATAATAATAATAATTATTATTATTATATAATTATTAAATTGTTTGTTTAGGTCCACATTTGACTTTTTGGACATGTGGAGTGAATTTGGATATTCTTTTGCACACTTTTGAGATATTGGTATTGAAAGGAAAAGAAAAAATAAACAAACCCAAGGCCAAACCAATTGAAGTAATTTAAAATAATTTAAAATAAAAAGAAGTTTAAAGAAAGAGGGAAGGGGGGGGGGGGTAGGGTTTTGTCTTTGAAACAAGAAGAAGGAGGGGCCAAAATAAAATAAAATAAAATAAAACCAGGTCCCAAATGGCAATGCATGATCTGGAAGGACCTAGAAGCATGGGATTTTGAGATGTTGTCACCTCAGCGAAGCAAGCGACCGCTGCTTGAGACGTGGAACCTCGAGGTTGGTTTGTGTGTAGCCGGTCTCCCGGTGGCCGGGTAGGTAGGTGTTGCCCCGCTGACCGGAACGATTCCTGGGAGGGGGAGGAGGCAGCCACCCAGTTGGGTGTAAGCTGTCGCATGCAACTGGTCTCGCGTGCGGACGGGACGGCTCCACCAAGTTGCCGTCCCGTTGCACCCCTTTCCTCGAGTCTTCTCTTTTCTGTGTTTCTTCTCTCTTCTCACGCCCGCCCTTTGTTTGTTCTTGCCGCTCCTCCCTGCGCCCGACGTCTCTCGATTTGCAGCAAACTTTTGTATCGCTCTTCGCGGTGGTCCTCGGAAGACAGCAAGATGGAGTTTTAGAGTGGCGTTTGTTATGGGTTTTCTTATTTATTCGCCGTTTTCTTCGTTTTACAAATCGTGCCGGGCTTCTTAAACGCCCACGGAAAGAAGGACGGACGGACGGACGGACGGACGCACGCACGCGACCAAGGCTTCTTCTGTGGAGCTTTATTTTGTTGGTCGCGCCTTTCTTCGTGTTGTGGTTTTGGGGGGTGTTTTTTTTGCCCTCTTTCCCTGGACCCCCTTTTCATGGCAGCCGCTGGCCGACCAGGGATACCTGCAAATGGACAGCATCTGGGTGTCACGGAGCCCATTTCTATCGCCGGTCCCACGGAGATGGATTGCATCAAGACCAGGGAGCTTGAGAAGGTACGTGAGAGGAACAGAATGGCGAGAGTGTTCCAGGGCTGGCTTTATATTTGTTGTGTTGTGATTTGGCGTTTATGTGCGATTTTATGTCTTCTGGGAAGATTCGCGTTCGTTCGAGATCCGGATGCATACTCTCTGTACTGGGTTGCGATTTGTTCGATGTTGGAGTTGCACTGGGAGTTTTAGAATATTAGGGAAGAGCCGTGATGGGGTGTTGCGGCGGGCTCAAGGTTTTCGTTTCTTTTGTTGATTGTTTCCCCAAGCCTTCCTCTCATTATCGTTCTGCTAGGGTTTGGATTTATGGTGACGTTCTCTAGTATTCTGGTTAGCTCTTTAAGGGTTCCCCTTGTTGTTGCGTGTCCGTTTTATTGCTCCCTTGGTATACAGTTGGGTTGGTAATCAGTGGCAATTCTTTGGTCGGCTTGATTGTGTCAGAGCTACAAGTAAGGAAATTTGTCTAGCGGATGGGGTGGGCTGGGAAGTGGATCTGGGGTTCAGGGATAGGGCATAGAAAATAATGGTCAATTTTCATGTGCACTTTGATGGCATGATGCCCTTGTTGGATTCAGGGTTTGTTGCTTTTTCAGTATTGTAGTGAGATACACAAGTGGTGTCTCTGAATATTGGCTTTTTGCATGAAATTTTGGGTTGTCTTCCAAACTGTAAGAGCCAGTGGTTTTGTCTTGGGTGGGACTGCAGTTTCTGGTGAGTGCAGGGCTATATGAGAGCCAAGAAGAAGCAGTGCAACGAGAAGAGGTGCTTGGCTGCCTTGACCAGGTGAGAGAGAAGTCTCTGAGCTCTACCTCTGATGATGACCCGGAGGCAGGGGGAAATTGTGTTGAGCTGTATCAAAAGTCTTTCAGTTGAATCAACTGTGTATGGTCTTCTTCACAAGCAGGCTAGAGTTGCTGTCTTGTGCTGGCAGTGAGCATGTACAATTAGGATTGTCACCAGTCAAGAAAGCAGGGTATCACTAGGATGCCGTCACTGAAACCCTCGAGTCTTGGGTGGTAGATTGTTCTGTGTATTTAAGGTGGTGCTGTATGAATTTCTGAGACTCAGATTTGGATGCCACAGATTGTGAAATCATGGGTGAAGCAAATAAGTAGGAACAAGGGTTTCAATGAGCAGCTGGTTCAGGAATCGAATGCAAAGATCTTCACATTTGGTTCTTACCGACTAGGGGTAACGTTTTCCACTCCTGCTGAATATGGAAATGGATAAGCTGCTTTCAACATACAAGAAGGGTGTGCAATTAGGGTTTCACATGTTCTACTCATGTGGTGATTTGCAGGCTCGGGTTGACTTCAATCATGAGAATTGAGAATTTCTCAGCACTTATGAAGATGTTGGCTTTTAAGAGGCTCAGCAAAAGCCCACTTAGGTTTCAAATTGTCTGTGCTTTAGTACTATTTGCAGGACCATCACTGGTTTTAAGTGTGTACCAATTGTGTCATACTCTTGACCATATGAAGGCTGGAGAAACCATTGTGCCATCTTCATTCATGCAGGTTCTCTGAAGTATGATCCTTAATATTGGAATTTGTAAGCAATGTGGGACCGCTGTGGACAACAGCTGTAAAGTTGAGGAAACAGAGGTTTCTTGAGCTTTTTCTTACATGTCTGACATTTTCTTGTTCGCAGGTTCATGGTCCAGGGGCTGACATTGATACACTTTGTGTGGGGCCTCATTATGCTACCCGTGAGGTGTGCTATTTCCTCTGGTTCTGGGGTGTATTGGGGCCTAGAGGGTATCTTGTGAGTTGACTGTGAGATCTCTAGAATCCTGTAATTGCATAAGTTTTGTATACTCTTTCTGAATGTTCCATTGTGAGAAGAAAGTCCCAATCCTATCTCAATGTGTTTCAAGTGTGCAGGAGGACTTTTTCATGGAATTGCACTCAATTCTTGCTGGAAAGGAGGAAGTGACAGAGCTTCACCCTGTTCCAGATGCTCATGTCCCTGTGATGAAGTTTAAGTTCAATGGAATCTCCATTGATCTTCTATATGCAAGACTTTCATTGTGGGCAATTCCGGATGTAAGTGTTTTCTGCTGTCTGTCAATAATCAGAAACATGTATTCCTGGGGACATTGTGGTCACAGAGGAGTAAATCTTGCGTCCAGTTGGGCCATTATGAAGTCTGTTATTCTGGGATGAGGTTCTTATCACTTCAGTTCATGACTGAGTTGATTGAAGTGGCACCTGTATAGGATTTGGACATTTCTCAGGAGGCCATTCTACGGAATGTGGACGAGCAAAGTGTTCGAAGTCTGAATGGTTGCCGTGTCACTGACCAAATACTGCGTCTTGTTCCAAATATCCAGGTACTCTGATTGTAAATGTTAGTTAGCTCCATCACATAGCAATTAAGCATTGAAGCAGTGGAGACGATTTGATTCAGGGCAAAATGCTCTTTCAAATTATGATTTAGAGGGGAATCTGTGATTTCCTGTTGAAGGGCTCTTGTGGATTGTTTCATCTTAGTATCTAACTAATGTAACTGTGTGAATCTACAGCATTTTCGAACCACACTCCGGTGTTTAAAGCTTTGGGCAAAAAGGCGAGGAGTGTACTCAAATGTGAGGCATCTGTTGTTACTCCTTCAGCCCAGTTGTGAGTTGGCCAGGGAGATTGATTGTGTGTTCCCTTATGTAGGATGATATGCTATTTTGCATCTGTAGATGTACATATATATGGGCTCACAACAGAGTAACTTTAGACAACTTGTCAGATAAAATATTTGCCTCTTTTTGGAGGAAATGCTGGTTGAGATCACAGTTGGATGATAAAGTGAGCTGTAAACCCAGGCCCTTTCTGCTAGATTCTGTATTCAATTGTGGAGTGCAATTCCAGGAACTTATCGATGTTTTGGATGGATTTCACTCTGAACTCTTGGTACTATGCATTTGTAGGTAACGGGATTTTTGGGAGGTGTGAATTGGGCTTTGCTTGTGGCACGAATATGTCAATTGTACCCAAACGCAGTACCAAGCATGCTTGTGTCTAGGTTTTTCCGTGTTTACACTCAATGGCGCTGGCCCAACCCAGTTATGCTCTGCTCTATTGATGAGGGCACTCTGGGCCTTCCCGTGTGGGACCCTCGCAAAAACCCACGTGACAGGACCCACCAGATGCCTATCATCACCCCAGCCTACCCTTGTATGAATTCAAGCTACAATGTATCCAACAGCACTCTGCGTGTGATGACAGAAGAATTTCAGCGAGGCAACGATGTATGTGAGGTAAACAGTTCCTTGGGGGTGTCATGATCTTGGACATGCTAGCACAATGTGATCATGAGAATATTGGGCATGAGCTATATGAATATCATCGTGTTTGATGCTAGGAAACCTCATTTGGATTGACTAATGTAGGTCTGGTTCTCCTTAAATTTGTGTGCCGCATGGCATACTGTGTCTTGTTCTGTTATAGATTTCTCTTAGTCATCGCAACTCTGCACACAAGGTTTCAGAGCCAGATGAAAGTGTTTTGTTTCAGGAGAGTATGACCAATATATGTTCCATTGTTTGCAGTCATTGGAAACAGTTAAGTCAGATTGGAGTGCGTTATTTGAGGTGTACCCCTTTTTTGAGGTCTACAAGAACTATCTCCAGATTGACATCACAGCCAATGATGACGACGACCTCCGCAGATGGAAAGGCTGGGTGGAGTCCCGTCTCAGGCAGCTGACCTTAAAGGTGACTGTAACACAGTCTCAACTTAAGTTTTTGTTTGATATGGTGTTTATATATTTGCAATTGCTATGTTTGCTTCATCAAGGAGATAAATTCTGTAAATGCTTTGGATAAGATGAGTTTTTGGTTGCTTATCGTGATTCTTTAACCTTCCCATTGAGTTTTTGGTCCTGTACTACCTTGCAATTTTATAGGTTGTACATCATGGAATAGAGAGCTCTTTTTGTCACTGGAGCCTCTTTGTTTCTCAAGTGTGTTCACTTGGTGAAAATGTTTATGTGATTTTCCAGATTGAAAGGCACACATATGGCCTGCTTCAATGTCACCCGCATCCAAATGAGTTTGTAGACACTTCTAGGAAAGGCCACCATTGTGCTTTCTTTATGGGTTTGCAGCGGAAGCAAGGTACACCACAGCAGGAAGGGCAGCAGTTTGACATTCGAGCAACAGTTGATGAGTTTCGGCATTCTGTGAACATGTACATGAATTGGAAGCCAGGGATGGACTTGTATGTGTGCCATGTACGCAGGAAGCAGATTCCTGCTTATGTTTTCCCAAATTGTGTACGACCAGCAAGGCCTCCAAGGCCTGCAGGGTTGGCTGGCCGGCCAGGTTCTGGGTCAGGAACTCGTACCCAGCCAGCTCAACTACAGAAAACAGGGTCTAATACTTCAGCCACAGATGATGATGTGGATGACAGAACGACTGAGGGACTGGAAGGAGAGACACTAAGATTAGCAAAGAGGAGACAGGAAAGTGTGCCAGATGAGGTGAAACCTTTGAAACGAGGAGGGTTGGTGAGGGCTGATAATGGTTTGGGTGCAGAAAGGCCTAGCCCTCCACATCTTGAGCCTGCACAGTGCCCTGCACCAGTTGCTTCCGGGATTCAGACTGCATTAGCAGAGGAGGCAGCATTTCAGGCTGTCACGGGTGGGCCACATGTTGGTGACTATGTCCAAGCTGATGATGAACTGGATGTTGTTGATGAAGGCTTTGGGACCACAAATGGTGTTAGTGCCTTGGCAAAAGGGGGTATTGCCTCAGAGCCTCTAGATCTGGAACTTGATGAGATTGGTAGAGGCGAGTCTACAGGAGCTATGTCATTCAGTAGCCCTCAGGCTAGCAGCTTTCAGACAGGAAATTTGGATGAGCTTGAGGTATGGAGTATAGTGCCTTGACACTCTCTCTTCAACTGTGTTCTATAATCTGCAATGTTTCAGGCAGGCAGTACACAACTGGAAATGAGGTACTTTAGTTGTTTTGGATTTCTGATCGCTCAGAGACAAATGATGTAAGTCTAGCTTTTGTCTGTGTTTAGTTCTTTTAGCCAGGCTGATGACACTGAAATTTTAGCTGGGCTGATGCTTCTGTACCTATGAAGACTAACTAACTCACTGGATTGGTTGTCGGATTGTGTTGATCTGTCTGCAATCGTGGTTCCTTTCTGGGTGATCCTCTTGGGGCTATTTGAAAATAAAGTCGACAGTGCGAGTGGGGCCAACTGGTACAAAACCCTCTCCAGAGCTTCAAAGGAAGCCATTGATAAGGTAAGTGCGACCTACCTGTTCCTGGTATATGATTACACTACAATTTTATACTCTCCAAACTTCTGGTGGTCCTGAGCTAACTGTGCGGGCTTGGCTATCTTGTTGCTGGGGCTTCCTCACAGACTCCAAAACACTCTCACTCGCAAATTCAGCTTAGAAAAACAAGAAATGCATGGGGTAATTGCATTCCTACATAAATTAAGTGTTTTGGTTAGAAAATGGCTTTAGTTTCAATTGTGAAGCAGCAAATGTGGTTGGTGCTGTTAGTTCTAGTGGGTTGTTTACTACACATTCTAGTACTAGGTCTTAGGCATGCAAAAGTACCTGTGGCAGAGTTTAGTGCAAGCTGAGTTTCACGTATGAGGGACACAACACTTCCTCAGGTCACCTCCTTAAGGTTTTGAAAGCTGTTGTATATGTGATCAGTCAGTTATCTGGTGAAAAGTGCCCACAATCTTGGTCGTGAGGTGTTTCCAGTAACCTGGGCATGTGAAAGAATGCCTACTGTCACTATTTCTAGTCTCTCTGCCTTGGGTTGGATGCCAAGAAGCTGCACCAAAGTGGTATATGCAGCTGAGTGGGTGAAAGGATATTTCACTATGTCGTTGATTTTTGTGACAAAATTAGACTGTCAGTTGTGTCTTATGTGAGTTCATTACTTCTGCGATTGTGATATGTAGCACTTCTTCATTGGTGTTTGTACATGTGCAGGTTGAGTAAAACTTTGACCCCTGCTACACGACCTAATGCAGGCGCCCTAGATGTATTCTAAATGAACATGTGTACGTAAATCTGAGATTGTCAGTAGTCTTGAGCTGGTCAGATCCCATAGTGCCCAAGCTAACGTCTTCACAGTTGATGAGCATGGTATGTAGCCTAGTGGGCTGAAATCTTACCTGTTGTACAAGCAACTGTCATTCAAGGAGAGCTGCAACAACTGTCTGGGAAGTGCTCTCTTTCAGAGAATATCTGTGACCCTTTTGGCAATGGCTACACTCAAGCTCTTAGTGTGGCTTAATCATCACCTCAACAATTCTGTATGTGGAGAAGAGTGTTAAGGGGAGCTCTTCCATGGGGGAGGAGGACCAAGGTTTTGGGTTGGGCTGCCACTGAGGAGGAGACATCCTCTCTTTTTCTGCAGGTCTGAAACCCCTTTTGCATTGCTAATTTCTTTCATTTGCATGTGTTGCTCTGTGTGGGGGTTGGTTAGTGGTGATGGTAGGGCACAGGTTGCTTCTTAGATGTGTTTGTGTGTTTGGATGTCTGTGTAATCATTTTGTTGGGTGGTGGTGGTGGAGTGCATGGACTGCCTGCTTTTTGTTTGCATTTAGGAAACATTATCTAATCTTCAGAGCAAGGCCCTTTTTCAGAGGTCTGGCTAGCTGTGGCACACCAACCTTAGAGGGACAGTAGTTGGGGGTGCTACTGGGTAGTGCAGTGAAGAATGGAAATTCCAGAAAGGAGAGGGTGGGTGGGATGTGTTTGTTGAATCCTTAAATAGAGTGTGGAAGTCTTAATTCAGTTGTGTAGGGTCCTAGTACTTTAGACAAAATTTGGATACGGAGGAAAATGTTCTCTGTATTGCTTGAGACTACTACTCTTTGTAATGAAAAATTCTTCTTAAATTGATGATATGAGTGTGACGGTTGTCTATCTGCCCACTTTTCTCTCAGTAAATTCTTTTTGTCTTCCAGTGTTCCAGGCCCGTGCTAAAGTATTGTGTGCTAAAGTATTGTGTGTCCCCTGATGTATTATGGTGAAATGGTGAGAATCAGATTCATTATTGTAGAATTTGGGCATCCTCTTTACACAGCCCAATACCATTGAGACTTCCATTCCTGAAACAGAATTACATCCAAAAGCCATCTTGAATCTTACTATGTACATCAGCTTTTTGGGAGGAAGCTTGCCGTGTTTATGCTTATAAGCTTGGACTCCCAGCAAACATAACAAGCAACTGCTTGCCTACAAAATTGGCTCTGCCCCTTGAGACAGTTCAAAGTTCAAACCAGCAGCAGTACCCACTTTTATTTTTTGACTTACGAATTGTAAAGACTTTGATGTTTTGAGTTGTAATTGAAACTACTTGTTTGAAGAATCTGGTTAAGATTGAAAAGGAAGTCTTGTGAACCATACGTACCTCAGGCATTCTTGGCACAAACGTGTAAGAAATTGTCTACTTGTTTGTGCAAGTAATTGATAAATTTCTCATATCAAGGGAAGGAACTAATTTACTATAGATGCCAATAGCGATAATTTTGTTTTGTTATTTTAAGTTAGGTTGCCATTGAACTTCCAAAACATGATGTAAAAATTGTTTTGAGACAAAAAAGATCTACTTGAATGGGATCTACATGTTGTAGTCATGAATGATGATGACTACAACAGAGTGAATCCATCCTCATAAGAAAATAAATGGGTTCAATATGAATGTCATTGTGTGTTATCACATGATTAGAAATACACACAAATATTAAACACCAAATGTATAAAGTTTTGAGGTTAAAGTAGTGTTCCTAAGTACATGCATTGAGCAAATTGAAAACTTCTTGACTTCCATTGCTGAACCCTAAGCATACATTATTGAGCAAATTGAAAACTTCTCGACTTCCATTGCTGAACCCTAAGCATACATTATTGAGCAAATTTAAAACTTCTCGACTTCCATTGCTGAACCCTAAGCATACATCATTGAGCAAATTGAAAACTTCTCGACTTCCATTGCTGAACCCTAAGCATAACATTTGTGAAGTGTGGTAAGATTTTGAAGAAGGAAAAAAAGAATGGAAAACAAAAAACATGTTTGTTACACAAAATGTAACTAAATGAAAACTCCCTAAACTTTTGGCCTTTGGTATTAAACCCTAAACCATCACATAGGTCGACTTAATACTAATGTGTGTGTGGGCCAAAAAAAGACCAGGCATCTAAGCCTCGTGTCTAGGTTCGGAAAAAAACGAGGCTCGGAACTGTAAGTAGGTTAGGGGATCAGGTTCGAAAGTCTAGGTTAGAGGATACGATCGACGATCAAGGAGGCTACAGAATGGAGATCGGACGGTCAGAAGTGAGAGAGGAACAGAATAAGGATTAGGGTTTAGGCACAGCGGTGTCTTTCTCTTTGGTCCGCCTCTCTGTGTTCTGTCTCTCCCCTTTCTGCTCTTCCAGTTTTGCGCTGCTTGGAAGAGGAGCAGTAGCAGCAGCGGCAGCGGCAACAGCAGCTCGCCACCATGGTAAGCGCCTTTTTTCTTTACTCATTGTCATTCGTAAGTGATGGCCGTGCTCATTCTTCAAGAAAAAAATTTAGTAACAAGTACAAGTTGAGCAATAACGAGAAAGAGGAGGGAGAAAAACCTTAATTTCAGGAGGAATGGAATGAGTGGCACTGCATGACTCCGAAGGTAGGAGTTTGAACTGCCTGTTTTTCTTCTTCTTCTTGTTGTGTGCAGGTGTTCATTAAGTCGCATATGACCAAGGCTTACTTCAAGAGGTTTCAGGTCAAGTACAGGCGCAGGCGAGGTCAGTCAATCTTTTTTCTTCCTGTAGCTCAAGACTGTAGATGCAAGAATTGGTGTTATAATGCATATAAATGCCAGGGACATCTGGGCGATCCTGTCTGAATGTGCTGTCGAACGCACTTACTGTGTTGGTGACATATACTCTTTGTGTGGGCAATGTGCAGCTGGGAAAACTGACTATCGGGCTAGAATACGTCTAACCACTCAGGACAAGAACAAGTACAATACCCCGAAGTACCGTTATGTTGTCAGATTTGTATCCTCCTTACAGTTCTTGGTTAGATTGGTCCAGGAACATTGTTTCAACCCATGCAGGGGTTCATGTTGCTGTTTTCTATATCACGAGAATGAACTGTGTTTGCCTCTTGGATCTGGACAGCGTAGTTCTTGTTCTGTGAGATAATCTGTGTAATGATGTCGGGGCAGTTTTGGTTTTGGGGGCATTCTCTGAATACTGAATGGGTGTGATGGTGTGTCTTTATATCTCTCCATTTATTGTCACCAAGAGGCAGAGAGATGTTAGTTCTATGATTTCTGCTTGGTTGCTTATCTCCATTTTTTGGAATGTAGTATTGATGTTGACTCTATGTTCGTGTTGTGTATCTTGGAACTCCAATGGTACTTGCATCTGTTCCTTGACATATATATCTGTGCAGACCAATAAAGATATTGTGGCTCAAATCACATATGCCACTCTTGCTGGTGATATTGTTCTGACAGCAGCCTATGCCCATGAGCTTCCCCGCTATGGCTTGAAGGGTGGTCTCACCAATTATGCTGCTGGTATGCTTTCTGTGTGCTCTTTCAAACAATCATCTGGAGCAAGCATCAGCTGGTGTTTGTTTGGTGCGTTCTTGCAACCAAAGGTTGTCATCACCATGAGCTTCACTTTGACTAATAGATGGTTGGATGTGGGTCCGGGGTCTGTCACAGCTTACTGCACAGGTCTTCTACTGGCTCGTCGTCATTTGAAGAAATTTGAGCTTGATGAGGACTACCCTGGCAATGAAACGGTTTGTCTTTAATCCTTCACTTGCTTGTAAGTTCTTGGAGAATGTAAGGGCACAATGGGATGCCAGCACCATTTTGAGATTTCCAAAACTGAAAATAGTGGCGGCAAGCCAAGGCAATGATTGACATTTACAAGTCATAACCAGGTGGATACTTGATTGTGATGTGTTTATTGTTGTTTTCAGATGTTGTGAAGAGTGCAGCATGCACAGATGTTTGTATTGTGATTTGTATAAAATTTTGGGCTGATTAGTATTTACTTATCTACACCAATCATTTTGAGTTGGTGAAGCCAGTGGGTAGTCATGGCAACTCATCACTGCTCTTGATGATACAGGTGATGGTTTTCTTTTTGTGAGTGATTCTCATAAATGTTATGACTGCACTCATGCTTGTTCTATGTTCAAAGTTTCGTTGTGGAGGTTTCTCTGCAATTTCATAAATGTGAGTGCCCCTGGCATAGTGGGTACATGCAGCTCCATGTTCTCATTCTTTTTTGTCTGGTTCAGGCTACGGGTGAGGACTTCAATGTTGAGGAGGGTGATGGCAAGCGGCCATTCAGGGCTCTTCTCGATGTGGGTTTGATCAGGACTACAACTGGCAACAGAGTTTTTGGTGCCCTTAAGGTGCTTTACAACCTCAAATTTATTTCTTTTGTAGTATGCTTTAATAGTGTCAGCACATGTTCATTATCTGGCACCTTATAGATTCCGTTCCTTGTCCAGTTCTTTTAAATACTGTATCCCTGGTACATAGTTTCTTTATTTTCATTTTTCCTGAATATCACTGTTTTTGTTAATTGCATTCATGTGGATGGCACTCCATGGAAGTTCCATTTACCTTAAAATCTCTTGCTGTATTCTTGGAAAGAGAATTGGAGGGTTTCTTCCTGCTTCTTGAGAAAATATGAGTAGGACTCTGTGGTGTGCACAAAACCTACACCCAATGTAGTAGTTTGATGTAGCTTACCTTTTTTCAGATGATGTATTAGTGCTGGAGACTGGCCACACCTAATGGCAATGTGGGTGTGATGTCTGTGGCTTCACCTGTTTAAGGATTCTTTTGTTGGAGAGAAATGGTAAGAATTCTTCAGTTCGTTAAAAGCAGCACTCTGATCACTGTTTTGATACAGGGTGCTTTGGATGGAGGTTTGGACATTCCCCATAGTGAGAAGAGGTTTGCAGGTTTTAGCAAAGAGGACAAGAGTCTGAATGCTGAAACTCATCGCAAGTACATCCTTGGTGGGCACATTGCTGACTACATGAAGGTTTAGTTTCTCTCTACCCAAGCTGATAGTCTCCATCAAGCTGTATGTTGCTGGAAACAGAGTATTTGTTGCTTAGTTCTATATCTTCTTATGTGTCTTAAAAAATACTGATCATCTTTTCCTTTGGGGGAGGTGCCGCAGCTTTTGAAGGAGGATGAGCCTGAGAAGTACCAAGCTCACTTCAGTGGGTTGGTGAAGGAAGGCTTGGAGGCTGATGATATTGCAGAGATGTACACTAGTGTGCATGCTGCCATCCGTGCTGACCCAAATCCCCAGATAACTGAGAAGAAGGCTCCTGCTGAGAAGAGAACGTGAGTTGGTTACCTTGACTGTTGCCTCTTATGACATGTTTTGCAATGAGGTTGACAAGTTCATGAGATATATTGACATCTTTGTAGGGTCACCAAGTTTGTTAGATTAAGAGAACCTGGTTGTTTTGCTATAAGTGTGATCTCAAGAAAGGGATATCCAACTGATAGCATTTAGTTCTCTAGCCTTCTATGGGTGGTTGAAAAGAACTGCCTTGAACTGATTGGGAGATCCTTCTTGTATGTGATGAACAGCTGGAAGACAAAGAAATTGTCTTATGAGGAGCGAAAGGAGGCCTTGATTTCCCGGCTCAATGCCCTAAATGAAGAAGATGATGAATAGACTACATCACACCTTATTATGCTGTAAGCATACGTTATCTTACATTCTAGTGAGTTCTCAAGAAACCAGGTTCTGCTTTGTTGGTATTTGAAAGAGATTTGCCCATGCTGATTATGGAATGGCTCAGGCATAGTCTAGCTGTCAATCTTCATTTTTGTATTGTGTGAGCAATCTCCTCATTTGAAAATTCCAATCCTGTGTGGAGATGTCATGAAAAAAGATTTTAGCACAAAGTTAGCCTTCTTGCTGGTGATTTGAAGTTCAGTTGGGGTGCTCATATGCTTGCTCAAGTTCCAGAAACTTGATTACCAGAAAAGTTTTCATAACTTGCAATAACTGTTACCTTGTCAAACAATTTATGAGCTTCTGGGTTCAGCAAATTAGTGCCTCAGGGAAGATGATCTACATAGTATTGAATTTCCAAAATCTAGTAACCTACCTGGATGTATCAATTACCATCCAGGTAGGTTATCTATCTTTACATACTAATACAAATAAAATTTTGAAACATAAAAACATCACCATTTTTACTTCTCTGAAACTGTATTTCCATATACTTGAATGAATTTGTTTTGCAAATTTTGATGTTCTGAAGTGTTGCTTCAATTGTGATTCCATTATGGTATGTTGAAAGAAATTTTTGTAAATATCATTGATAGAATTGTACGAATCACTTCCAAATTGAACAGGTCCTAATGAGAATCGTCTTTGCCCTGAAGGCATCCATAAAGTTGATTGATAAAATTAGTCAGATTGAGTAATGTCCAATCGCACAAACAAAAGAGAAGATATTATATGTTTTCTCATTCGATACTTGCACCATGTAAAAGCTTGTCAATCATGTTGTCATTAGATAATACTACATGACTTTGGTTGAAGTTGCACCAAATTTTGTATATTTATTAATGCCAACAAATTTTTATGAATCAAAAATTATAATATCAACAACTTTGAAGTGCTCTTCTCTTGCATCCTTCAAACAACATCTTATCATCCCCACCAAAATATGCAAACCTTGATTTTTCAAAAAAATTGCAATGAACCACATGATGAGCAAGAGCCTTCCCCTAATCATTACACCCAAGATTAACATTTTAATACTTGATTGAAAATAATAAGATTAGAAATGTGCAAACTACAATATTTCATATATGTGCACCATAAGTGAAATAAAATGCACAACAACCATGCCTAAAAAACACAAACTCCTGAAATAACAAATTTTGTGCAAATTTGAAACGAACCGGTGAAACTTAAAAGTTTGTGATGTCATGAAAGAAGCCATCTTCTATACACAAAAAAATGTAAAAAACCAAAGCTAGATGAAGTGTGCCAAAATTACATGGGGCTAAATCTAAATCAAACGTCATTTCATCCTTAAATTTGTTGCATGTGTCAATAATGCACTCTTGCTCATGGAAAAAAATCCACACATCCCTTAATAATGGTGTATTATTGCAAAAAGGGGAAAAACAAATCCCCACACTCCACCTCCCTTCCCCCAAAGAAAAAAGATGAGTCATGTTAACATGCATGTTCAACCATTCCATTGGCTACATGTAAATTTTATTCCTAAAACTTATTTGTCAATATTTTTGGCTTGAACTTTGAAGCCTTGCAAACAGCTAGGCTACCTACATTTCCCTGCTCATATTACCACTTTCAACCACCTTTACACTATTAAACTTTACTTATTTTATACTCTTAAATTTTATAGCCATAAATTTCACCTATACTTTTCTTAATTATCAAATTTATACTTTAAAAATTATTGCTTTAAATTTTATTTATGCTATTCAAATCAACCATGTTCCACCACATTTATGCTTGAAAATCTTATCACTATCAACTTAAAACACTCTTTTAAACTTTTGAAATTGCCCGCTTTGAAGTGTGTTGGCAATATTAAGATTTATGACTTTTAGCTTTTAAATTTTACTCCTATAAATTGAATCTATGTGTTTATGAATACCCTTGGAAATTGTATCTCTATTCCATCATTGCCAACATTTATACTTTCCAAAACTTACCGCTTTAGACCACATTTGTTCTATTAAATTTCATGCTTTTGTGTTCTTATAATTTGACATCATAAACCACACACACATATATTCTCAATTGCCATAAATCCCATTGTACTTTCAAAATTAGGGAATTTTTTTGAAGGGTGTTTAAGCTCAATAAAATTTAATTAATATAAAGCAGTAATTGGTCTAAAGTAATTATTTCTTATACTTTTAAATTTTTATTAAGCCTAAGCTTTCTTCATACTTTTAAAATTCTCATTATAAACCACATTTACACTATTTCAAATTTAACCCTTTATAGTGGTTACAATGGTGGAATTATAAACCATTGGTTTAAAAGAGTTTGAAGTTGCCACCAACAAATACATCCAATTTGGAATTCAATTGTTGGTTACATAAATCCACCTTCTAGTCCTAGGTAATATCTTGGATCACTTTTCTAATTTATTTATTTTGTCTTGTTGTAATTCACGGATTGAAGTTTGATATGTTTTCTTTTGGCAAGCTACAGCTTAAACAAATTACTAAAGGAAACTTTGATGAATTGGAGACAAATTTACAAGTGGGAATTGGTCCAACAATCAAGGTGGGATATGTGGTGCAATCATTTGATGATTACATTGAGAGTTGGAGGAAAGAATTGTGGGATCATGCCTTATGACATGACATTCATAAAGG
>Ga0209208_10004530_pt1 | contig 19668 bp, 13 predicted proteins | sample S1TSphfallax_3_FD_187694 | JGI IMG/M metagenome (GOLD analysis project Ga0209208, IMG submission 187694) | Host-associated microbial communities from peat moss isolated from Minnesota, USA - S1T2_Fd - Sphagnum fallax MG (SPAdes) (version 2) | ecosystem: Host-associated > Plants > Peat moss >... | reverse complement strand
AAAAAAAAAAAATAAAAAAAAAAAAAAAAAAGGAGAAATATGTTTGTGAGGGCAGGTAAAAAGAGAGGGTAGTGACAAACTGGGAATTTTTTTAAACAACAGAACTTCATCCAACCAATGAAACTTGTAATATATTCTGTCAAATTGGTGTATTGGTATGATGGAACTCGTTAGATCAACACCAATGCACAAATAAGTAAAGAGGTTTGGCAAAGGTAAAAGTTTAGCCAAAAAAATTGAAATTTTTGCCAAGAGATGAAGGTTTACTATAAATAAATAAAAAGGTTTTGCTAAGAACTAATGTTTAGCTTGAAAATAGATATTTTGGTCAAGATATAGAAGTTTTACAAAGAAAAGGTAAAAGTTTTGCTAGGGAGAAATAAAAGTTTTGTCAAAAGGTAGAAAAAACATAAAGGTTTAGCTAAAAATAAAAAGGTTTTACCAAAAGGTACACATGTTTAGCCATAAAAATATGTAGGTTTTGTCAAGAATCAAAGGTTTAGCCAAGAAAAGATAAAAGCTTTTGTTTAGAGGATAAAAGTGTAGTCAAGAAAAAAATAGAGAATAGATAGGTAGGGAGGAGGGGGGCTCAGTTGGTAGGTAAGGCCAAGATGTAGGTTAGAAGGGTAGTTAGGTCAATAAGATAGTTAACTCAATAGGGTACCTAGGTCGGAACATACTATGAAGGTCAAGCTTGAGAAAAAAACAACCCCAAAAAAAATTCATTGGTCAAAAATCGAAAAAAGTTAACTAATTGAAGTTGGATGAAAAAATGTAGCCCATCTCATGGATAGAACAAATAATTGGTGCATTCGTAAATGTTAGTTCACTTTGGTCAATTTTGCAAGGTTGTTCAAGGGGGATGCCACTCAAGTCCATGACAAGTGGTTAGAATCAACCAGCAACCACCAATGCACTAGTTGAGGATGAAATCGTTCAAGCCATTTTGGGGATGAACCAAAAACACATCCTCCCTTGCCCAAAGGTATTGATTTTTTCAGCCTCTTCTCTACCCCAAAATTGTTCCCTCCTACCTATGTTTTAGTAGAAGGGCTTTTCGTTTCATTATTTTGAGAACCTATTATAAGCTTTGCTTAGTTGTACAAACTCTAAAATACAAGGAACGAAAGAAAGAAAAGAGATAAAACAGGGAAACTAAGACATGGAGAGAGACATGAAGTTGGTTAAGACAATATGTAAGGCCTCATCACCACCTTACATATGGATGTGGATGTGTTTGTTGTGAATCCAAATGTTGTTGTTGGTTGCAACAAATAATATAATGTGGAGTAAAAACAAGTTGGTATGAATTCTCTAATAGCACTTGCTGCTAGCCATGGCAACACTTATGCCAATAACCATATCTAAAAGTACTTCTTCTATCACAATAAGCTTATGAGGAACATTAGTCCACCTCCATTGTTGTCAGTATAGTTTGGCAAATGATTCATTTTAGTTGAATCCTTATTTCATTTCCAACACCATAACACTTGCTAGCTAGTGTCAAAGTGAAACCTAATACTATTGTAATACTTGTCCATCAAACACACCTGTATAAAAAGAAGGGATTGTTAAACTCCTCACAATCATCATATAACTATAAGAAAACATATTAGCGTTATGCTACACTAGTGAGAAGAAAAACTTATTGATACACCTCCTTCATAATTGGATTTAACCATTGGTTTCACATGATCAGCTAATAGAAAAGTCTAATACCTACATTTCCAACAATTGTGATGAAAAATTCCATAATTAAAGGTGCAAGTTCCATCTTCCAATCTTCATTTTCCATCATAGTCCTCATCCTTCAATCCTTAAATTTATGATAGAGATATTTCCTTGTGAGAGGGAAAATCTTGCTTTAGAAACCACATTCAAGCTCTCAAACATTCATTGTGTGTCCAAGACCACAACCTTGGCATTCCTCATGGTTCTATCATTATATATGGACCTAATTAGATGTCAAATCCTCCAATTTTGTAATGAAGTAATGAGCTTCATCATATGGTAAATTAATTCAATTTCTAGTAATTTCAAATGCCATATTGTCAACTTGTCAAGTTACAGCTTCTTTAGAGCATTAAATGGCACTTCCAAATGTTTCTAAAAGGAGTTTATGGCGATCTTCAAAACTAAAGGTTTTTAAAAGCTAAGATTTTTTTGCACTTTGTCACAAGGCTTCTTTCAATCTATGGTAACAACCTTTTGGATCACATAGTTGCCAAAAACATCAGTCATGAATGTCAAGGCATGAGGGAAGACTTCTTGGAAAATCATGCCCTTCTCATCTTGGCTAGCAATCTCCAATTTCTATTAGATGAAGCAACTCTCATGCTAATCAACACTCTACACTCATAGTAGAAGTACCATATGTTTTAGATATTGTGAAATGTTTATATCATTGAAGGTGATGACTACAACTTCTAGTGCCTAAAACTAATGCCTTCAAAATTTTGCATCAACAAAATCCTATAAGAAATATTTTACAGATAAGCTCAAGTTAAACATAGAGACATACATGAACTCAACAACATGACATGTAATATCATACTATTCAAAACATTGGGTCTTATTGTTATTGTATTCTTCAAGAAAAGTGAATCCCTAGATTTCCACATATTTCTTTCGACTTCTTTGAAATTGCCACCTAGAGTAATTTGTCCCAACAACAACATCACTAGATTTGCTAGTTCCTAAAGAAAGATGTAAGCTACGATCATCCCATCTTGTAGAAAGACTTCTTGTTCCAATATGTGAACCTAGTAACATAAGGTCCGTAAGGGGTGAATTGTTATATAGCATCACCATCCCAACTCATAAGGGGCTACCATAATATGTTGGGCTCATTGATCCATAACACTTTGAAAATAACCATTATGTTAATTCCTACTAAAATAAAATAAAAGGGACACATATAATAGTCATTGGAGAAGTGGAATGCAATAAATAATTAGCCAACCCTATAGGTTCTAACACTCATTGGGTCTAATAAAGGTTACTTGCTAATTTCACCAATAAAGGACATTTCTCTTGACAACCTTTTTCAACTAGATGTGAGGAAATAAATTGTCCCCAAGTCAAAAACATATTATCAATATTGGCACATTAAAAGAATAGAGGCTAATCCATGATATGTACCTAATTGATGTTTTGTCCAGGTCCTTTATTGATAAGGTAATTGTAATCATAAAAACATATTATGTTGTTTCCAAATTGTCAACAACTGAAAAGAAATTTAATTCAGTTATAACAAACCTTGTCAAGAAAGGAGGCATCAAGATTGTTATTTCTTTGTAGTTGATTGAGTTGTAACCTAAAATTAAGAAAAAATGAAAACAACCTAAGTGTTATAGTTAACAACAAAGTGGTTATGGATGGATGTCATCTTCAAGTGATCTTAGTTGATCCAATAGCTATATTTCTATCCAAGTTAATAATCTTCCTTTGCATAGATTCCAAGAAATGTTTTATCTTACAACATGTCTCCACCACCTTGCCCCTATACCCTAAGTTATATACACATTTGTAACCACAAAAATTGACAATACCTTTGAAGGGTAGTAGTTAATGTTATGAATTTGTAAATCAAGCCCATGTTTGAAAAATGCAACATTGAAATCCAAACTTGAACATTACATCTCATTAAAGGGTTAAGTGTCAAAATAAAAAAACCTTGATAATATGCAATTGTGATAATCTTTTTTACTACCTAATTGCCTTTAGAACAATTTTTGATGTTCCCTTGTCATGTATATCAAAGTGATAGAAAAGCCTAATAATATTATAAGAGCTAGATCAAATAAACTTAAAACCCATCACATGAAATTAAATAGAAACCTGATGTTGAAAATAAATTGATCCCAGCTTACTTACACATTTTAAAACAATACTATGTATTATGATGTTGGACTAACAACCCTAAAATTTAAAACTCTCCTAATGAATATATCAAATGTAGCCTAACAAATTACTCCAATAAAACACTTATTTTTGCATTGTCATACGACAGAAGCAAATGAACAAAATGGTATGCAATCAAGGCAGGACCACTTGTTATTAGTAAGGTTTTCATGCAATGACATATAGTAGAGGCCATTGGTGTTTTTTGCCTCATTTTTGGTTGGGAGCACCCAAATCACCTTACATAACAACAACCACATGATTTTCATAATTTTCGTCCTATTCAAGAATTAGCATACAAATGAGAAGCTTCGTTGGGGCATTTAAGATAGAGAACAAAATCCAAAAGTTATTGTTGGACTAGTCAGTAGTTGCAACAAGTTGCAAATACATATTCACAACCTTGGGACTTTTGTATTACAATGCACATATGAACTACATGTATGAACTTGAAAAGAACCTTGGCAAAGACAAACATATGTGAACAAATATTCATATTAACATCATGTGTGTGAATACATAGTGCATGGTTGCGTGTCACAACACCTATTGGCATTTGACGCAAATTCATACCCATGTTATAAAAAATTGACCCATTGTAACAATATTCTAGTGTATGTTACTACTTTACACTATTTCTTACAACCAAGGATTTAATGCCTTTATTTAGCCATGGCACTAACCATCCGCTCCCTTGCCTTATAGTAACAATACAACCAAGGAACATGTAGATGCTTGAAAAACAAGCACAATATCTTCTTTTTTTCCTGCATAGCAAATTATAAACCAAAAGTGCCATTTAGTTTTAAGTTGCATTCACATTTAGGTGAATGTGCCCACCACAGAATATTGCACGTTTGACAATTGCAGTATTCACATAAGTGTGTGTGATAAAACCCATCCTCGATTAGCACCTCGACCATGCACTTGAATGTTGTAGATAGACAATGTTGCCAAGATTGATCTAGAGTGAGAGGTTCAAGACACATGTGTTGTTTTGATTGCTCTACATACTCAAGTTGTTTTGTGTTCACTAGCCAACCACATAAGAGGCATGTCAATGAAGAGGCCATTGGAAATGGACATATGTGGTGGTGCAATGTAAGCTTGATTGTGGTCTATAACTTAGAATAAAGGTAATTACATTTGAGAATTGGATATAAGAATGCAAACCTTTTAATGGAGTTGAAGCCATGGCATTTGTTATTGGATGGGTCCTTTGCTACTTTGCAACCCAAATTCACCCACTACTCACATGCAAAACCTCCAACCCTCCAAGTTTATTCAATTGCCTATGTGTGGAAAAAGTGCCTCCTATATGGTTCACAAGTTGTTGGTACCATGAAAGAAAGTGAACTTGATGGCAATGTTCATTGCATGCAAAAAATAGAATTTATAAATAGGGCCAAAAAGAACAAGTTGGTAATTATATTTGTTGTTGGCACCAAGAAGGAATAGTGATGAAAAGAAACTCCTACAATGGCTTGCTGAAAGATTTGCCAAAGAAATGTTCTAAAGATAGCTTGCCATACTTCCAGATGACTAGACAACATTATCACATATAAGATTGGGCAAATTGTGAGCTTGATCAATTTACCCTTGGACTCATTTCATATGGTCAAATTATATTAGACAAAAATTATACTTGGTAATGAAATTCGAATTTCAGTTTTAGGTATTGGTGATTATAGAATAGAAAAGATGGAAGACAATTATACCCAAGTGTTTGTCAACTGCTTGCATGTTCATTATAGAACACAAGAATCCATTGGCAACATGCCACATCATTTTGCATGCAATAATTTGGAAAGTACAAAAGCATAAAAAAGAATGATGTGCAATCTCTCAAGAAATTTCTTAGTCGATAGTTATTTATAAGACTAATCTATTTTCTTGCTAACATTTGATGTGGATTAAGGTGGTTTGGATTCATTTTAAGTGATGACCTAGCCCTAAATGCAATACCCACATGCCAAGTCACTCCAAAATAATGAGCTAATGTGATAATAATATGTTAACAAAGGTGTGTATGGACTCTAGAGGTTGGGGTTGTTCATTAAGAGTTCCATGAAATCTACTTACTTTGTTTCATTGAAATTGAAAAGATATTGTATTTTTTGTGGGATAAATAATATAATGACAATTGTGATCAAGTCTATCTTGGTGCATGAATTTTTCATGGAAAAGTTGAACTTGTAATCTCTTGACATGATGAATGAAAGAGCCTAGATCAGGGTAACTCCCAAGTTGCATTTTATAAGTTCAAGTTATATGGACCCATTTATTTTTTCTCTTAAGGCAATATGTCTCCTTACATTTATGAATTAATTTTATAATAATTAATCATCAGATTTAATAACATGGAATAATTATCCTAAATATTTATTTCAATAATTTAAAAAAAAATCAATTTAATAAATTAAATATCAAATTAATCAGTCTGATTTTTATATCCAAATTTTTATTATCCATATGTTAAATTCAAATAAATTCAGTAAATAACTAATTAATAATTAAAAAATATTATATATATATGAAGATCTAGAAGAATCATGATTAATCATAGTTCACATGATGCATCATTCATCCTATTATTAAATAATTATCCTTTTTTTTCGGTTAGATGAATAATGTGTTCGACAATGTGATTTAAATTTTTTTTTTTCATGGTTGGACGGGTGACACTTCATGTGACATCATTAGCATTTCAAAGTTTGAAATTACGATTTAAAATTAGAAAATATTGCAAGTTTGCAATTATATTTTAACATTAGAATTTATCATTTTTACATCTAATTTTAGGATTTAAGATTTGCATTTCATGAAACTTAAATCCAAATTTCATATAATTCACATAATTAAACATGCACCCATTGCAAATCATCATGGTCTCAATATCTTACTAATTTATGTATTTCATCCATAGAATAATCAATTTTCACATTTTTACATTAATAAACAAATTAATAAATCATATTATGTGTTTATGTGTGGCTAATAAACAAACATGTATGTCAATTGTTTTGTGAAATATTTATATTAATGGACAGGTAGAAAACAAAATTGTGAATCATACACATTTTAAAAATATGTATTTGATCAATGCATAACCCATGTTTTGATAATAACTATTGACCACCTCTTAAACAACATATTTTGAATCACTTTGTATCTAAAACTAAATACCATTTGGCATATTAACATCTGAATGAAAGATTATGCATCAACCTATGAAACACATAATCTTTTATGTTTTGTGTTGCCAATTATGGCAACCTAGGCACTCGCCTTCCTACCTACCTACCTATGTTTTTTACATTGCCAAATACTTATTTAACAACCTATTCACCTCCCCCCCCCACCTACCTACTTACCTTGCTTCAACATTAACCTTCCTACCTACCTTTTTACCTACCTACATATGTTTTGCAAAGTTGGCTACTTATTTAACCACCTATTTACCTCTACCCCCACCCGTCAATAACCTATCAATTTATTAGGGTTTTTCCTAGTTCATGGACATCCAATGATGAATATAGGTCCCCATGTGCAAGTATTGCAAATAATTTATAGTGAAAATAATGTCCTAAAATTGTAGCCACTTTTGTATATTTTATGCATAATTTACTAAATTTTTTTTCCTTAAATTTTTTATGAAATGGACATTACAATTCAATTTTTCATATAATGGTTAAGGTTTAGAATTTGGGACATATACATTAACTAAGATTTTTTTGACAATTCTATAATAATTATAAAATAAATATAGGGTGCAACTTGGGGGAAGTTTTAAAGGTTAAGCATATGTAAAATAATGCAATGTCATTTCATATCTTTTTTTTTAAAATTGGAAAGGTTCAGCTTGGAAAGATTACCATATGTAAAAGACATATATATATTTTTTGTTACAAAATCTATTTAATTATTGGAAAAAATAATGCCAATTTTTTGAGTCGATAAAAGTAAGCACATTTGTGGGTATTGTAAAATCATATGAGTACCTAACATTAAATGCAATACCCATATTCAGATTTATTTTGAAATAATCCATAGGGGATTTAAGTAACTTTAAGTGAAAACCCAACCCTAAATGCAATACCATATGTGAGGCCACTTCAAAATAACAAATATGTAGTTTGGGTGCCTTTCAATGAAAACTAAAGTCTGGATGCAATACTTGCATCCAAGTTCATCCTAAAATAATCCATAAGTGATTTCAATACCTTTAAATGGATATTCAACTTTAAATGTAGTACCAACATGTAAGTTCACTTCAAAATAACCAATAAGTGATTTGGTTATTCAATATATGTCTTTTTATATATGTGAATTAATTATTATTCTAAGTTAATTTTATAACAATTAATTATCATGAATAATTATCTAAAATAATGATTTGAATATCGTATCAACATAAAAATCCAATTAAGATAATAAATTAAATATCAAAATATCAATTTGATTTTTAGATCTTAATTGTTATTATTTTAATAATTAAGGTTCAACTAAATAATCAATTAATTAATATTAAGAAATAAATGATTGTCTAAATATGATAACTAATCATTTACATATCTGCAATAATGTTTTAGTAATTCCTTAATTATATGTCATTATTTGTTAATACTTCTAGATTCTTATGTCATATGAATAAATAATTATTAGAGAATTATTTTATATAATGTAAATGATTAATTATCATGTCCTTAATAATTATATGATCATTATTTAATCATTTAAGATATCCTTTGATAATTTCTAATTATGTGAAATATTATCTGAAAATTCACTAATTATCTAAAATAATTATTTAATAATTATCTTATCATTTATTAATTATGAAAATAATTATCTAATCACTCATTAATTACCTTTATTTTTTAAAATCATTCATTAATTATCTAAAATTATCTCAAGGTACTAGACATTAAAGATTTTCCTACCCACAAAGCACTATGGGTATTGCAGTGTTGAAGGAAACTAACACTACTTTTAAACCCATATGTGAATATTACAAACGACATAGAAATTCAAACAACTATTAAGAAGGAAACTAACACTATTTTTAAACTCATATGTGAATATTGCAAAGGACATATTAAAACCTAAGCATAATGTAAATAAGTGCATTATGATGGGAGTTTTTTAATGGATGTAAAAAAATCGAACAACTATTTAAGAGACCTATATATACATATATAGATATTGCAAATTTAAAATGACCTTATGGAAGTTGGAATAAAAAAGATGTAGGTATTACATGTTTGGCTTCGTGAAAATGTTGATAAGTTAATTAGAATGTGAGTATTGCTTTAAAAATCTTTAAGTGATGTGGTTTCTAGGTCCCCCTGAAGGGATGTGTTATTCCCTCCCTTCCTGTTGCATTTGAACAAGTCGTTCCAATGCCTTCTGACATTTGTGTGTGAACATGTTGTTGAACAATCTCCACGCATCTTGTATGCTTTTGCATTTTGAAATACATTTCAACAAGGCTACTAACCAGAAATATCTGAAACTCTATGCCTTCTGATGATGTGCTCATGACCCTCCCTGGCATTTTCAAATACCCCAAAACTGGTACACGCATTCAGGACCTACATAAATGTGACACGGCTTGAATCCACAAATGATTGCCACATTTGTCCAGGGAATGACGATGCTTCTGCCATTGTTCACATTTGGCTCCACAAGTTCAATCATCATGGCATTCCACGAGACACCACATTGCACGTGGGCATCTTGCTGTAAACCCTCTTAGCATCCCGTAGCTCCCACATTTCACATACATTTCAAAATTAGGGGTTCATTGTTTCCAAAAGCAAATCAGCAACAGAAAGAGTTTAGACATTGTTCAAGAGCCATTCTGTCTTGAATTGCTTATGTTTGAGCACTGAGAGCATCCATTTTGTGTGTCCAATTAGTTTGTTCGAAGACAAGTTTCTGCATCAATCTGTGAGAGAGAGAGAGAAGCTTTGGTACAAGTAGCAGACAAAGCTTTTGAAACTGTATTCCACTTTGCACAGACATGATGGACTTCAAGAATCACTCAGAAACCATGGGAGCATACAACTACTTACCATACATCTGGAACTTCTGACCGGTTTGAGGCGTCGTCGTCTGTCGCTCTCACATCTGAAGTCGGGGATCCCTCATCCGCTGTGGAAGCTTGACGGGCATTTTCGCAATTTTAACGAGAAGATTGAGCAGTGGCGAGCAAAGACGTAAGTTCTTCTCTTCAGCTCTCGCTATTGAAGCAGCGGTCTTACCTCAACACGGCTTCAACTTCCGCAGCCACAACAACACAGCAGGCGAATTTGGATATCACGGAGGCAGCGAAATCGGATGACGATGCGAAGGCTGCTGCAGCAACTTCGGTGGCCACAACAAAACAGGAGGCGAATTTGGATCTCATGGAGGCAACGAAATCCGATGGCGAGGCGAAGGCCATTACAGAATCTTCGGTAGCCACAACAAACGATCAGGCGGATTCGGATCTCAGAGAGGCAGCGAAAACAGATGACGAGGCGAAGGCTGTTGCAGCGCTAACTCAGTCGGGCGTGGATGTGAACTGCCGTGGAGATCCTGGGTATCGTTTTACGCCACTGATCCTGGCTATTCTTTTCAAGAGCGTGAAGGTCGCACGGGTCTTGTTAGCGGATCCCAGAGTTAACGTGAATGCAGCTGATGCCACGGGTCGAACTACTGTGCATCATAGTCCGCCGAATGCTCTAATCCTCTCCCAACGGACGGATATAGATTGGAACGTCGCTGACAAGACTGGTCGAACACCACTGCTTCGCTTGGCAAGGCTGCAGTGGCCAAGAGAAATCCAAGAGCTGAGCAGAATCCAATCCGTGGAGTTATTCGCAAGATCCATTGATGAGTTCACGGCATTACATGAAGTGGCAGAACGCGAATCACCTTTTCGAGATGGGTTAAAAAAAGCATCTCCAGAGACGAGCTGCAATCTTGTCCATGTACTGTTCGAATTGCTTGAAGCGACAGGCCATAACTTGGTCACGTTCGTGAATGCCACAGATATTCTAAACCGATCTGCGCTGCACTACTTAGCAGAAGAAGGATCCGTGGAAATGCTGAATCTCTTGTTGGAAAAGTGCCCTACAGGTATGAGTGTCACTGGTGTTGACTGTCATGGTTTTACACCACTTCATTTGGCTGTTCGAAGGGGACACACAGGCGTGGTAGAATTGCTTCTTCACCTCCCGAGCCTGGATGCCAATGTCGGCGCTACTGTTAATGGGTGCAATCCAAGCGGACTCAAGCCATATGACTACATTGATTTGATGTTGTGTAGGCCAAATTTGTTTTTAAAAGCACCCAAGGAGGTACCCACTGCAGACAACCTCACACCTCTACATTTCGCTGCCGTGGATGGGCACACGGAAATAGTCGATCTACTTCTGAAGTGGCCAGGGATCCATTTTGCTCCCTTGGACACGAAAGGACTTTCACCATTCCACTAGTCTATACAGAATGGTCACTCGGGGGTGGTGAAGCTGTTGCTAGAAAAATTAGAGAATGTAGGAGAGCCGTTCATGTTCTGCGAAGAATGGCTTGCACCACTTGACCATTCTATACAGAAAGGTCACTTGGAGGTGGTGAAGCTGTTGGTAGAGGAAGCGAAGCCGTTCCAGCTCGACAACCACAAGCAGCAAATGAGAATGTTTGAGAACTTACTCAGTGTGGCCACAGAGCACAATAAGAAGGCAATAGCAGTTCATCTCTTGCAGATATTAGGCTTGAGAACACAAACATTTGCTCAAACTAGCACCCAATCCTCCAGCCATGAGAGCATGTTATTAGCTGTAGCTGCAAGGGAGAATTACTTCCAAATCATCCGATATGTTCTGAAGTGGCATCCAGAGGTGGATGCAAATGCTTCAATTGTATTGGTTGCTTACCAAGACCTGGTTGCCTCACCTCTTCATTTTGGTGCTCTGGGAGGCCATGTGGAAGCTGTAAAAGAACTTTTGCTTCATCCAACCTGGATGTCAACGCCAAGGACAACAAGAAGAGGACGCCATTGTTGTGTGCTATTAAAGAAGACAAATTGGGAGTCGTGAAAGCCTTGTGTTTTGATGATCCAGGAAATCGCATCAGGGCCACCGAAGAATATACAGATAGCCGAACTCCCATCCAAATTGCTACAGAAGCTAACATGAAAGAGATTGAGAAGGTGTTGCTAAAGCCACGAGAGGTGAAAGATTTCTTGGACAGATCATATAGGGATAGGCAAGTGTTTGTGGATGCTGCAAATGCTCTTCTGGTTGGTGCAGCATTGATTGCAAGCGTCACTTTTGCAGGTTGGTTACAACCCCCTCTAGGCTACATTCCAGACTATGAGTTCTCACAACCCTTTCCTGCCCCACCTCAGACACCAGAATCATATGCTGCAGTGAAGAACCACGCAACTGTCAAGGCATTTTGGGTGTTCAACAGTCTCTCTTTCTTTTTTGCCATTTCAACAGTCTTGGCCAGTGCAGATGCAGCCTTGCCAAACCTCTGAGACGAGTTCATTGGAAGACGAGTCAAATCAGTAGAGAGAGCCCTCATACGAGCTACCATTCTTTTAGTGATCTCGGTGGTTTGTGTGCTTGGTGCTTTTGCAAGTGCTGGCTTTGCAGTGCTTCCTCCTCTCCTAAAATACGATACTAGTATGATCATTGCAGTTTGTTTAGGTGGAACAATTTGCATGCTCACTCTTGCAAAAATCATATGGAAACTGTCAACCCCAATTTGCATGTGATTCCTAAAGACTTCAACAACAATGACAGCTGGTGGTCATGCAACTGGCTTACCATGAATTTTTTGGACAGCATGCTTATTCAATAGAAGTTGAAGGTCTATTATACTTAGGGTTGAATCTTGTAGGTAAGGTCAGTTTGTAGTTAGTCTCACCTGCCACATTGCTCAGGCTCTTATGTGATGGCATAATACAGCTCTTGGAACCATTTTACTTTGGTCAGCAATATACATCTATAATTGTCTTGGATTCACTGTTATTTCGGGAGGTTCATTTTTGTTGCAAGTGCTCCTATGTGGCTTTATTTATCAATATTTTTTTCTCATGTTGTGGGAAGTTCGAGGATCAACGCAATACCTCCAATGTATGTGTTGCAGAAACTTGAGATTGTTTGGAGAACCAGAGATGCCAATCCTCTGTGTTCCAATTGAGAATGTCTGTAAAAGCAGTCTTGCAATAAGGTTGTGTGCTTGGTGTAGTGATTCTCCATAGCCATACACTGCAGGCCAGAATATGATTCAAACTCTAGGACAAATTTCAGACAATGTGGGACTTTCCGAATTGATGTGCCACAAACCCTTGTTTGCTGTGGACATTCAACCTGTGTCATTGAATGTCATCATTCTGCATTCTGGTGACTGTATTCTTGTTAGAGTGCTCACTGCCCTCTGCCTTTCATGACTTCAAAGGAATGCATGCAAATGATAGAAAATTCAAGAAAGGAGTAAAATTCACAACAAAGCCCTGCAGAAGGGCATTGAGAAATGTTTGTGTTCTCATACAGACCAATATTCTAAATTCTTGAATTAATTTTGCTCAACTCCATGTGGTGCATCTCTGAGCACTACAAGTAGGGCTGAAGCTCAGCTCGAAGAATGAAATATGGTACATGTAGATTTTCCTGAGGTGCAGCAGTCAAGTAGAGCTCCTACACAAGTGGTAAGCCCCTGATTACTCTCTCACCTTTTGACACTGATATGGTAAATGAAGCTGCTTGGCAAAGAAGGAAAATATGAGTGTTGCAGACACTGGAGTTCAGAAAGTCAGAAAAATTTCCAGAGTCCTTCACCAGTGAGCAACCTGGGGAGCCCGAACCCAAAATGCCCAAGAAATCCCATAGCAATGGCAGCTGCACAGAAGATCCACAAATGTGGTGGAAGGCACCACGCAAAACTGAGTCAAAAGGCCTGAAAGGATCACTATCTCTCGTTGAGAAACAAATCCACTGGAGAACGTTGTGGTACAGAAATCTCATGATGAATTCTATATACTCATTTGTTGGCTAGAGCTGCAAAAGACCACTTGCTTGAGCACATGTAGTTCTTTCCCTTGGTTTGAGGTTCTTTGGGTTATGTGCAGCAATGAGTTTCACATTGTGTTGTTATGCACAAAACACACTTTAGTAAAACCCATCCTCAATCTTGCTTAAGGATGGGAGTATTGTGAGGCTAACAAGTATGCAGGAAGGTGCAAGCCAAATGACACCAAAGGATGAGGAAACAGGAAGAGTGAGTTTCTAGAGATCAGTAACTATTAAGTATTTAATGACCATTGTGGCCACTGGAATGTCAGGGTTGGACTAGTATCTGTGAAAGGGTTCCGCATTGCAATAAAGGTGTAATAATATGCAAGGATAAGATGATCAAGAAACCTCATAAGGAAGAAAAAGTTTGCCAGAAAAGAAACCTTGTATGCACAGAGTCTCCTGTTAGCATGCTTTTTGTTATAAACTGTTTCAGTAGCCTTCAAAAGTGCCGAGTAACTTGTCTAATAAAACCAGACTTCTAATCACAATAACATTCATGTTTTCTTTACTATGGTCAGGAGATATCAATTTTGGAGGATGATAGATGGTGGTGTCTAGATTATTCCTAGTTTCAATATACTGCATGTGATTTGGTAATGATATCCTATTACAACCCAAGAACTAGGCATGCTTGCACATGAGCAAAGCACCCTGATGCAACAGTTTGATGGACAATATTACCTGTATTCGGTTTTTCTCTTGGAAAAATCATTAGTGACTTTTGTTTTCTGTCAATGATTTGCAAAGATGATGGCTATGAGCAATACTACAACACTGTCTGAATTAAGCCAATAGCTTTGCACTGCCACTAGAAGAATCATGAGCAATCCAGTTTCCCGAAGATTTCTTCTCCCAACACCTTGCCTGCTGTAAAGTGGGCCTTAGTGAAAATGAGCAAATATGTGGTCAATGATCATCCCACTCATCTGTGATGCTATGTAAGCTAAATCATACTTTGATTTTTCTTTGTCCTCTACCATCATCTAAAGACCTTGGGACTAATTTAAAACTCTTGACCAATAAAAATTCTTGATCTCGTTGGACCCTTCTTGGACCCTTGTCTAAAGTGGCCTCTATTTTCAAAGTTTTGAACATTCTTAAGGTCTCAGTGACCATGAATGAAATAACATATGATTTGATTGAGCAGACATAGTCAGTTTGAAATTAGGCAGGTTTGAAACAACCCCCAAACCACTAAGGACAATGAGTTTTGTTTACTGTGTAGTTTGTTGGCTGGTACATAACATGGTATAGGTAATGATGTTAAGGACGATATCACTTGGGGTGTCTAACTATAAAGGAATTGGGATCAATTTTTGAATTAGGCCAGTATGAAAAGTCAACTATAAACCATTTGAGCCTATACCATAATGTGGTATGCTAGATCCAATATTTGCTACTAGCTGTCCTTAGTTGCGACATGGCTGGTATGAGTTGGATGTGAGAATGCATCTTAGGATTTGGTATGGCAGGTATTGCTAAAGTTTTGAGTTACTTTAAGATGAGTTAAAAGGGGCTGGTTACTTTGTTCTAGTATAGTTTTAGATTGCATTTAGTAATGATTATTTCTTTTATTGGAGATTATTATATTTGAAGTAGAATATGCTTTTGAAAATAATAAAAAAATTCATGTTTAATATATTTTTTTATGAGTCTCTCAATACCTATCTACATATCATTATCTAACTAATTATAAATTTATACTCATATTATAATGGTATATAAAATTGAGTATTTGCTCAACACCCATTTGAACTTGAGAGAGGTGGGAGGGTGATTACTTTGTTACATTTCCTTCTTGCAACACACTTTTCCCCAGTCTGGAAAAGGAAAATATTGCAACAAATCTTGAAAACAGATAAAATGAATCAGCAAATTTCTACAAAAGTGAACAAGCTTGGCTTAGTTCCAAAATAAACATCTGGAAGCAACCCCCACAAAAATAGATCTCAATGTTTTGGCATGCTAGTTTCTGTTGTGACATCACCATGTTAGGGCAGTTGTTTGGTGAATTGATTGAGCAGATGTTGTTGTATCTAATTCAACCAAGAACTTTGTGAGAACCCCAAGCTTCAGGACAGTCTGGACATTGTGAAATAAAGAAACTTTGTTAAAAGGAATCTCCATCTGAAGGAAACAGCTTTGAAGCTCATTGTATTCCACTCTCGTTGGCTTTTAATGTTGGGCATTAATTAGTCTAACTCAATTTTGGTTAACCTTAGGAAGGCTGGCTAATGAAGTTTTGGGGTTTAATTTGAGGTTCATGGGGTAACATAATAGAATGATCTTATCTTGGATGGACTGCTAGGGGATGAATGACTTAGTTAGAATAAGGTGGGGGAGGGATAAGAGCATTGGACTGGGTTAAGACAAGATTATCACGTCTTGACTTGACCAGGATAAGGGGGTATGGATATGACGGCTCAGGCTCTTAAGAAGGTGCTAGATATTAGGGTTAGATCAAAACAATTGTTTTTTCTTTTTGGACTACAGTTTGTTGACCACCTTCTCTTTTTTGAATGATGAGTGATGTGTGAGGAAGTGGTAAAGGAGCCATGATGAGTAGTGTGATAGTTGGTGAGACTAGATATATCATGGAAAGACGAGCTCATAGGAGCAGATTGCTGCATTAATAAAAAGGCAAGTTGTTCAAGTGCTCCCAAACCAGTAGCTGCTGAAGCTGGAAGAGGAGATATCACTGGTGGGTGAAGGCAGTTGCTCAAGGGTAGTTTTGCTGGGCGCTCCACTCAAGGGCGAAGGTGATAAAGATATATGGACCTTGTGCTTGGCTTGATAGAAAAGGAGGATGTGGAGGTGGAGGAGGGGGCTGACTTGAGGAGAAAGTAAAAGTTTGTCCGCTTGGAGTGAGTGTAAAAAAGATAGGAAAGAAGCTTAGTTTCAAGGAATTAGGATAGTTTATGTGGTTTGAAAAGCTATGTGTGGAGGAAGGACAGAGATGAAGAGATTTTGGTAAATAGGATAGTGTTATATTAGGTAGGTTAAAAAGCTTGGTGGAGAGGAGATTCACAACTAGGGATTAAATAAATCCATGTAAATCTTTCTTTTTTTTTCAATGTGTGAAGCTTTATTTTGAGGAATGTTGTTTTCAGTAGTTATAAGTTATCCTTTTGTGATCTTGGTTATGAATTTTTTGTTTTAGGTTTGTGATTAATTATAACAAGAGCACGGGAATAGTGTGTGAGTAGGAAGGATACCTATTGTCTAGTTCAAACAAAACGAAAAATAATAATTATATCAAGAAAACAAAAATAAATCTTAACTGATTTATTGAGTTAGAGTTGGAGTTAGTATAATAAAAATAAAAATATAATTTTGATGAGTAGGAAGGGTAATTGCTCTGCAGACAAGGCAAGAGAAGAATAGCTATATCCAGAAAGAGAAGAAGAATACAATTTGTAACTACTTGTGATTGATCGAGTTAGGGTTAAGGTTAATTTAGCGAGAGTAAGAGAATAGTGTGGTTTAGAAGAAGAGGTGTTGCTGTTTGGATCGGACAATGCAGCAGAAGGACAATTGTAGAGAGAGAGAGAGAGAGAGATTATTTCTTAACTATGACACCCCTTGGGTGTCCTCCAAGGGGCAGAGTGGAGTGGCCCAGATTAAACCCCTTGGATGTCCTCCAAGGGGCAGGGTGGGAGTGGCCCAGATTAAACCCCCCGGGATGACCTCCAACGGGCAGGGGGAAGTGGCTGGCCGAGCTAATTTTGCGCTTAACAACAACTGGGTACTTGCCTCATTTTCACTGACGGATACACCCTAACGTGAGGGAGCAGAGTCCGTGTCCTTGTCTTTTCCCCCCGCGCACGGAGGACTTGAACTCGGGATTCCCACACCTTTAGATCAGCCATTCGCTGCGTCCCATTCTAGCCAAGTTGGCCATCATGGGAAGCATCTGATTACTTTCATGACATGGTCACTCGGGTATTCGATTCCACCACCACGCTTACAAGGTGCCTGCGTAGAAAATTCAATCTCAGCAGCATAGTAGTTGACAAATTGCATCAGGATGATCCTGCTGAGACCACTTGCCCTGTTTTCTGCCGCAGAGCCTTGTCGAAATATGATCTCACAGATCTCTACCGACTAATGCGGAAACAATCGCAGAATCTGATCCCACTTGATGCATTCGAGCGAATTTCATAAACCGTTCAAGGTTGAGTCAGCACTTCGGTACTAAGTTCTTAGGGGCTACTCACTTTAGAACTTCTGACCGGTTTGAGGCGTCCTCGTCTGTCGCTCTCACATCTTAAGTCGGGATCCCTGAACCGCTGTGGAAGCTTGACGCGCAATTTGGCGATTCTCACGAGAAACTAGAGTAGTGACGAGCAAAGTCGTAAGTTCTTCTCTTCAGCTCTTCAAACAACGGTCTTACCTCACCGTGGCTTCAACTTCCGCAGCCACAACAGAACAGCGAGGTAACCGCAGAGCCAAATGTTTAGCACAGAAATTAAAAGATTTTGCCAAAAGATGAAGGTTTACCTTTAAAAGATAGAAAGGTTTTGCTGAGAACTAATATTTAGCTTGAAAATAGATATGTTGGTCAAGATATAGGAAATTAACAAAGAAAAGATAAAAGTTTTGCCAGGGAAAAATAAAAGTTTTGTCAAGAGGTGGAAAAAACATAGAGGTTTAGCTAAAAATAAAGAGGTTTTGCCAAAAGGTACACATGTTTAGCCATAAAAATAAATAAGTTTTGTCAAGAATCAAAGGTTTAGCCAAAAAGAGATAAAAGCTTTTGCTTAGAGGATAAAAGGTTACCCAATAAACAAAAAGAGAATAAATAGGTAGGTAGGAGGTTAGTTGTTAGTTGGTAGGCAGGGCTAAGCTATAGGTTAGTAAGGTAGTTAGGTCAATAAGATAGTTAGGTCAATAGGGTAACTTGGGTCAATAGGATAACTTCGTCGAAACATAATATGGGCGTCAAGGTTGAGAAAAAAACAGCCCCCCAAAAAACTTCATTGGTCAAAAACGAAAAAGAGTCAAGTAATTGAAGTTGGATGAAAACATGTACCCCATCTCATGGATAGAACGGATAATTGGTGCATTGGTGTGGGCGCCGGTTCACTTTGGGCCAATATTGCAAAAATTTTCAGGGGGGATGCCAGTCAAGTCCATGACAGGTGGGGTGGGGACATTATTTACCACATTAGTCGGTACTCTTTAGAGTGCCAGGTGTTGTTGACGTTAAAGCGTACCGACTAGTGCAGAAGCTGGAATCAAAGAAAGGGTTACAGTGTGTGGTACTAGAAAACTCAGTTGTGATAATCAAGTGTGGCATAGGCATCAGATGGAATTGTCATTTCCTTATTACCATTAGGTACCCATGAGTTTTCCCCACTTGGAGAAAAACAATTTGGAAAAATAAGAGATTTTCTTTTTAAAGTGGAAATTCAAGAAAAATAAAAACGCTATTTTTTGGAAAATCCGTAACTTCAGCTACCTGACAAAATTATAAAAAACCCTGGTTACTATACTATTTTGGGTTTGTGAAAGTTGAATAAAGTACCATTGGAGACGTATTTGGGTGTGGAAAATGTACTTGATGAGCATGAGAAAAAAATTGAAAAGGTACAAAGCTCATCCCCCTTTAATGCTAAACGTGTTATTGTCAATTGATTGAACCGTTCCATGCTGCTGTCAGGAGCTAGGGAATCACTTTACAACTTCTGGCCGA
>Ga0209208_10004529_pt1 | contig 19669 bp, 16 predicted proteins | sample S1TSphfallax_3_FD_187694 | JGI IMG/M metagenome (GOLD analysis project Ga0209208, IMG submission 187694) | Host-associated microbial communities from peat moss isolated from Minnesota, USA - S1T2_Fd - Sphagnum fallax MG (SPAdes) (version 2) | ecosystem: Host-associated > Plants > Peat moss >... | reverse complement strand
TATAAAGGCAAGAAGTTCAACTTGGCTGTAGACCAGTAGTCACTTGAAATGTTATTCTTAACACATATGTTATTCAAATCTGGCTTACTTTAGCTCATAAGAAAATTAACTACAAGGTGCACCATCCTACCAAATCTTAAGGTCTGTAACGAAACCAGTGACAAGTTATGCTACTAAACCTGAGAGAATTCGTAAAGTTTTCATAGGATTTCAAGCTCCCTACACTATTTCCACTCACTTCCATTCTTTCAAAATTAACCCAAACATCCAATCTACTTTCCTTCTTTCTACCATCTACCAAGACTAAACATTTTTTCCCTACCAAAAAAGGTTGTGGGAGCAAAATTTCTCAAGATTTGAATTGAAAATTATGTCCGAAAAAAAAAACCCTAAATGATTTAAACTGCCCTTATAAAAAGAAAGAAGGAGGTGAAGGAAGATCCCAACTTGGTGCCAATGGAAGGAGAAGGAAAAGCTCCCCATACTTGGTGGCCAATGGAAGGAGAAGGAGAAGCTTCCCAATCCTTGGTGGTCAATTAAAGGAGAAGGAGAACCTCCCTATGCTTGGTGGCCAATGGAAGGAGAGGGAGAAGCTCCCCAATGCTTGGTGGTCAATGGAAAGAGAAGGAGAAGCTCCTTTCACCTCTTTTCATTTTCCCCCCAAACAAATTTTACTCAAACCTTCATTTTTTCCTTTAATCTTAAACTTTTACTTTACCATGGTTCTAGGCCATTACTTATGCATTTCTTCCCTTTTCCTTAACCTATAAATTACGACCGCGCATTTCAATGTCACAAGTCTTTCATGCATTCATTACCAATTTGATTTTGATTAAAGATCATTTTTCCTTTCCTTAAAATTATGGCGTCGCATATGGCCACCTTTTACGGGCCTCAAGCTGCATAAGTGAATGAACAATCGGCTTCGAAGTCAGTGTTGACACAACATCTTCATGATGAAGACCCTAACCCGCGAGAGGTGTGCGTTTTGAAATCAATCCCCCTTGAGCTTGGTATTATGGCAATTCTCCGAATTCTCGCATTTTGGTGATTTTGTTGCAAGTCAACCTCGCTTCTAGTGATGAACCTGAAACCGTCTATGAAGGTTGATACGAGACTAAAGACACCTCCATCTTCGCATGGTCTTCAATTCTTGGTGTTGGACACTATCGTTGGTTGTACGGTTTGATTCACTGACTTCTTCCTAATAGCAAAGTAGACTACTTAGTTCGCACCATTCGACGCATCTTAGATTTCCTGTAGTTGTGAACTATCATTGTGGCATAGCCTAAGACTTCACATGTAATTGTAACTCCTCGTTGAGCTTATCCATAATCTAAATAAATGTTTCATGCATTATGAAACTCATGTTAACATTATCACCCTATCCCCCTATTTAATTGTTAAGTTATTTCGAATTAATTTTACACTTATAAGGCTTGAAAATTGTTCTATTTCTATTGAATCTTTCATTCACACCCCCTCACCTACTCCATGAATTTCAAACCTCCTTGCTACTTATTAAATATTATAAAAAGATCAATGTTTTGTTGCACACCATGAATTTTGGTGTTTAATTCTATCCCCAACCATCTATAGATTTTTCACCCTTAATTATGCCATTGAGGTTCTAAAATTATGGTTCACCAACATTTATTGAAGAAAAAAACTAACCCAACACCTTATTCACTAATACTGTATTCCAGAAAAGAAAACAACTCCCCCACACAACCATGTGTATTCATCACCCCCTATTTTAACACGAAGTTATTAAAAACCTTTAAAAACCTTACCACATTCGAATTTCCCTGATGAAGCTCTTAAAAATTGAGACTACCAGACATGACTATGTTGGTATGGCTCACAACATCTCCTTGCTCCACCAATCCAACACACATGATACAACTACCATATCAAGGACATCAAAAGTTGCCTTTGAGTGATAAATGCCCATTGTGAGTTATTGGTTAATTGTGCATGATGTCTTCTTTGCATAACATAGTTAATGTTGCAAAGGTGTGTATTTAGGACCCGAATTAATGTTCTAACCCCAACTACCTCTTTGCTAATAGTAACATTCAGCAATGTATCCTTATATGTTGGTTTTTTTTTTGGATTGCACATGTTTAACTTCTTAAATTTCAACTTTCAATCCTTGGACAAAGGCATTTTGAACCTTTGTTTCATTGGGAAGTAAGCAGTATTGTGGGAGATAAGGTCAAACAATATTATTCCCCATCAAATTTTCCAAAATTATCGTTTTATTTGTTGTAGAAGGGAAAGAAGAAAGCTCTAAGTTTATGAAAGAGGCAATCTGACACATAGAAGCATAGACCTTTATCCTACAATGGATCATATCTTCATCTATTGTTGTAATGTTAGAATTTGCAAGGTTTTGTGCATTTTTGGCTACAACCATAGACCTCTTTACAAATTGTCATTATCTTTCTTTCACATTATTTCTTTTCAATCATAAAACAATTATAGTAACCCTAGAATTTTTTCTCTATTGAATGGACCAAGGCAAACTATCCCCGCCCTTCTTTGTTGGTCCCTACTATTCCCCATGAAGTAGATAGAACACAAATGGACCTAACTTGGGTCTAGACAAACAATTTAACCTTGAAGTTTGTTCATTGAAAAAATGGAAACTTCAACATGTTACATAAACTCTTTAACAATATAAGTTTTTGTTTAGTGAACATACTTTCAAAAATGGAACACATTGTTGCAAACTTCAAAATCTTGTTAAAATTCAAGAGAAACAACACATTGCCACTCTATCCTCCCCTTAACACCTGTCTCACTTGGAGTCACAAATCATAACAATTGCACCTTATCCCACCCTATAGCAATTTCATGTTATTATGTGAGGTAGATGACACATTGTCACTTTCCCCACGACCAATCAACACCCATCCCATTCAAAATTGAACTTCATATCCTTGTAAACTTGTCGCATTCACATTAGTTTTTTGTCGCTTTTGCTCCTAAAACTTGTCCCATTCTCTTTCTAAAAGCCCTTTTTTTTTACAAACAAACCCTACTTTGAAGATCAACCATATATCTAATCCCTTGATCAATGATCAAAATACTTGCACTAAATGATCAACATTTGCTGTGATGACATATGAATACATAAAACATCTAAGTATGCAAAGTACTAGGTTAGGATTTCTAGAACCTGACTTATCCAAACCATTTGTTTAAAAGTATCGCAAGGCCCAAGTGTAGATCAATTTGAAAGATAACCCCAAAAAAAATCAGCAAAAAAGATCTTTATAGCCTTTAAATGTACTAATGAACATTATAAGCATCAATATCAGTGAATATCCAAATACCCTAGCAAATTATGTGAATGATTTGAAAATATTGTTCTTTATGGTGTTATACTTGTATGGGCAAAATTTCATTGAAAAATTAAAATGGCAAGAAATTCCTTTTGTGTGAATTTGCAATATGTAATTGTAAATTGAAAATGTACTCCAAAGGACAATTATATCAATTTTTATGTGCACCAATTTCATAACATAATGGTAGATTAAGATGTGAACTATAATTAAATGCACATTTTGAGCACTAAATCTCCTCCAACTTATGGGGAAAACAATTTAAACTTATGGGTGTAATGAAAACTATAGCATTGTGACAAGATTTTGTGTACTCCATACCATGGAAACACCTTGCTAGTCCTTATGGTGGACCTTCATTTCAAAAGCTTGCAAGTCATAGTTAACTTTATGAGCTTTAAGTAATCGATTGTGCGATTTGCAACAAAATATGAACACAAAATCTTGTTACCTCTACTATTAACTATGTATAATAGATTGACATTAGTTTCCATCAAAATTTAAGTTGCAAGTCTTGTTTTGTCAACATTGGGCATCTTTGGATCCCTAGCTTTAATAGAAGATGTTGCCATGGGGCTTCTTAGAGTAGAGGTGCCTTTTTTTTTGACATATCCCAATACCATTAAAAGTTTTCAGCCCATTGAAGTGGTGGGCAAAACATAAAAAGCAATTTCCTTATCTTGGATTCCATGCATGTTAGGTTATGGGGATTGTGGGCTTGCAAATTGAAATTGAACAAATCTTCAACATGGTCAAGGTCATCACAAGTTTGAAGTGATGTCAACTTGGTATTGAAAATTTGGACAATATTGTGTTGATTAGGAAGAATTAACATGAGGACCTTAGATCAAATTGCATGTTGGTGAAGGTTGGTTTAAAACAATTTAAAAGTACATGGATATTGAAGATGACATGCTTCAAGAAAACGATGAATTGATTACGTATTTTGATCTTTTTGAAATGTGGGTCAGATTGACCTTGGAACATTAGGTTGATATTGATAGGTATGAAGGTAAAATAGGAAGAAGTTATTTCCTACCCTTTGATGTTGTTGAAAACTATAGATTGTTATTAGTTTGTTCAAAGTTGCAAACTATAGAACAATTCTAATGCAAACTTCATATGAGGTAACTTAATTTATGTTTTAGCTATTTGTTGGAATGATGTTTTGTTGTTTGAAATGGTTTTTTGTTGTTTGTTTTCTTTCAAGAATTTGACTTGCTTTACATTTCCTGAGTGGACTAACCATTTTGTTGAAAGTATGTGTTTTATGTACTTGGGGTTCTTGAGAAACGCAAAACAAATTGTCAAGTGCCTCTGATGAAATGAGAGATACAAAAGTGAAATAATTTTGGATTTTTTAGAGATTCACATTTTTGATTGATGAATTACTCTATATCTTCTATTCATGTGTTGCAACTTCACCATTGAAGTGTGATGATATTGCCCATATTAAAACATTTGTACATTGTAGTTTGGGTTTGTATGTTACTTTTTTTGTAATGTCAATTTGATTAAAAGTGTTTTTATAATTTTTTGCTCTTACATCATGAGTATGTAAAGAGTCAAAAGGTGTTACTGTCCTGGTCTTCCAAATTGAGTACCATAGTAGGTATGCAGGTTTGGTGAATTAATTGCTGAATAATTAATGTTATTATTTCAAAAGTTTCGACAAAATCATTGTGAATTAATAAAATAATTAACAATTTTCTTGGAAATTTTTAAGGTTTCCGGCAATTTAGCAAAGTGTCATTAATGTTTAAAATTCATTCAGTCTTGATTCTACAATTTCGCAATATTAAAATAATTTGGTACTTCATTATGTCACATGTGGTCACATGTGGCCTATGAGTTGTTCAATGCATGACAACTTGTAATGACAATTTAGATTTGATTTCAAGAACTTTTTGGCATTTTAAATTTATATTCTAGAAATTTTCGACAACAAGCTTTCAAAATATCCAAAAATTACAGAATTTTTAAAATATGAATTAATTATTGCTGAACCTGCGTGCCTACTATGGTATTAAAAAGGAACCAACAACCAACAGAGTCAAGGTGTGTCTGTACATACAAACCCTTTTTTCTTCTATTTTGTTCTTCTAGATAAGGGGGGCAGGGGCAGGGGGGCAAGCTGCCCTTTCAGCCTGCCCACATAAGGAGATGAGAAAAAGGGCAGCTCTAACCAAAGCCTCGCACACCAAGTATACTGTAGTAGGTAAGGTGGTAGAATTGGGCCCCCTGCCTTTTCCTGCACGAGGGGGTGCCCAATTCTGCCATGTGAAAACATTTACCCAAATGAGGCAGGGCATTTCCGAAAATAAAACGGCCGCTCCACAAAAAAAACTAAAAAATTATACTAGTGCTTTCCATACCTGTAAGAACCTCCAAGAAATTGCTCTTTGTTTTTCAAGTTACCTAGGTTACCAGGCCAACCATTGTCAAGACAGGACTAGGGCATTACAAGTATAACCCCTTTGAGGACTTTGGATTTAACTCAAACTCAGCCGTCTGTGCTGAAAAGATGAAAGATGGCAGAAAGAAATTCCATCCCCTGCAGATACTCACTCACCCCTTTTCTCCTCCCATCCTTCATGTGTTTCTTACATTAAGTATTGTGCTATGTAGTTACTCCCCCAGCCCACCAAACCCAACGGGAGCTGGATGGCCCACCCTAAAGTGGACTCCTTGGTTAGCACCAATTAAAAAAATGAAGCACCCAGCTGGAGTTCATGACAATTTGTTTGTGGCTACAAAGTCTTCCACTTCAATGCTGGAAAAGGTGTGACATGTGCTGCACGCCCCGGTGGCTCAAAACAAATTCATTCCTCAGCTTCAGGGAAGGCACTGGGCGGGGGTGGGTGGCTCAAAACAAATGAGCCCTTCCTTAGCTTCAGGGAAGGGGCTGGGGACTAAGTGGTGGTATCATTTATATGTGGTGAAGGTAAGAGGTCAAGGTACTTACAACGACATCACTTATTTAGCCTACTTGCAACATCATCCACAACAACATTGTTGTACTTAGAATCAGCTACAACAAAGTGTCAAATAATAAAACTCACAAAAAAACTTTTTGTTCAGCTCCAATACCCACGTGTGCCCTTCCTTGTTTACAAGGCCAACAAGAGCTATTTGGGACCAAACACCAAATGGATGATGTTCATTTGTTTGTTAGTAAAGGTCAAATTTTATTCACTATGTTGAACAATATTTTGACCATGAAGGCTCTTGTATGGCCAATCTAAAAGCACTGGCAGGAGGAGGCGGTGAGAGGAGACATATTGAGATCTTCTGGAATTTAATAACATGGCGTGCCAACTACTTGTCCTGGTTTAATTGCAGCTTACACCCTCAATAAGAAAAAAGACTCACAAATGTCCAACAAAATTCTAGTGCATTGCATGGGCGCTTCGAACTTGAAAACCCATTTGAGCCCAGCTTGATTTTGGCCTTGTAGTATGGATTTTTAAGGTTCACTTGCAAATCATTTTAGGGTTCAAAATTGGAATCGGTTTCCTTGAAGAATGTGCAGTGGGAAACCGTTCAAACTCAGCATAACTGCCACTTGTCTGCAAATGGGAATGATTGTGAGTTTGAATGGAGCAACCAATCAATCCATTAGTCTCCCTTACATTTTTAGTTTAAAACCAACAATGACAGCCCTTGTGGCACCCCCAAATCTTGGCCCCCAAATCCTTGGGTTTAGGGTTTAGGGGGCCAAAAAGTGACAAAGCGTCCGTATATGTGATCCTGCTTGCAAGAAAGAATGATGGGCCACAACACATGTTGCATGTGTTGGGGTGTTGTCAAGCCCCCATTTGGGGCATGATGATGAAAGACCAAATGCCACAAGTGTGAGATCCAAGTTAGATTTTATTTTATTTTGTTCCCTGGGAAAATATGTATAGATATTCTCAAGTCGACCTTTTGGGGTGACATCCACATCCACTTTCTTGGTTGTGGGAAGGGGGTGGCTGGCAGGGGAAGAATGGGATGTGCAAGCATGGAGGCACTCCCATAGCCTAGGGTCAATTTCCACATTGACAAAACAAATAATTATTAATTTTCAAAAACTGAATTCATTTTTGCAAATTCAAATCTATTATTATTTCATGATCTACTGTGATATTGTCAAATGATGAGTGAAATTACATAGATTTTAGTTGGAGATAATTATGACAATTTTTAACAACTCAACTTCATATTTTCACAAAAAATCATTTCACTATTTTAAGGATTATTTACTGAAGAAATTGGCCCTATGGTAAGGTATTGATCCCCATTAATTCCCCAATTATTGGTCAAATTGACCACTAACCTGCCTAATTTGATTTTTCCTACTCTTCCTTGGTGTCTCGTGGGGACAATTAAAAAGCTCATAAGTAGTGTGAAGAGTGACCAATTAGAAACTCAGAAGTCAAACATCTTCTTGAAAAGAAGAAGAAGCAACTTGGGGGGGGGTAAAGGATCAGTGTTGAACGGTTCTCACATTTTGCTGAGAACAGTTGATTTCAGTTTTCTCATAGAGTTATAAGAACTGACCTAGTTCTTTTGATTTTTAAAAACAAAATTGGGTGAAAACCAGTCAGGGTGGGAAAATTTTAATTTTGAAATTTCAGTTAGTTTTCAGAGTGTTGTGTTCTCACAAATGTAAGAGCAGTCAATTATCTCAGATGGTTCTCACAAATTGATCTATTGGGCTCTGCCCCCACAGGGACTATCACATTGGATCCAACTTTTGAAAGTCTTACCTTATTAAAACTGGTTTTACATTAGGTGAACCAGTTTCTTTGATGAAAGTGTTTAGATTATTTGGATTGGAACGGATGTTTTTGGTGTTCAGAGTGTGGACACAATAGATAGATGTACATCTTATCTAATGGCAGGGCCAGCGTGTTTATGATGCCTTGTTTAAATTCCATTTTTTATTTTTAAAGGGTTTTTTTGGCACCTCAACTTTCTTGTTGCAAACCTCTCAAGGATAGGCTTGCACCACTTCTATTTGTACAAACTGATTTTAGTCAAATAGAGGAGAAAACCAATGTTTTTTTTCTTTCATTTTCTTATTGTAGGAGCAATGGCAAGCATCCCTACACAGATTTCGACATAATTGACAGCACTTTTGTACGTGACAGCTGCGGACAAAAGCATTGCTTCCCTTGATGGGGACAAGACAAAGAAAGGGTGGGTTCCAACTGATGTAGGACGGTTGTTAAGGGAAATACTCTATTCAGCATGCACCCAGTCTAGTTGGAATCTAGACCCTTAAGAGCTATTATTGGCCCTAAGAACCGAACCTGGGTTAAGCCACTGATGGCACTTGAGTCCCAAGACTAAACCTTTTATAAATGCATTTGATTTTCACTCAGGTGAGCATCAATCGGTCAGGTTATCAGACTGAGTATCACTCTGTTTGATACCATCAGTTCTCACAAGGAAAATTGGGCTTAAAACTAATCAAGTAACTGAGGGGTTTGTGAGAACTGCACAACATTAGTAAGGACTCTGCCCTTGATGGTAGATTCAAGCTTCAGACTACAAAAATTCCATTAGGGTAAGCATACCCATCATGAAACATACATCAATGGTCGAATATTGACCCATACCTTACTTGTTTCTTATAAAAGTTTTGAGTAATTTTCATCATTAGAGGTGTGCCAACTTGGGTATACAATATTTGTTTGAACTCCAGAGGCAAAGGAACAACAAATAAGAAACATGGAAAAGATGAATTGTCCAAATTAAAATGTTTGAAAAAAAAAGGCCTTACTTTTTTTCAAACATTCTATCTTTCTCATTTCTTATTTGTTTTGAGAAATCTAAAAAGTTATGAGTGTGTGAGCTGGAGCTTTAGAAAAGTTCTTTGAACTCCAAAGCCAACAAAACAATAGACTTATCCTTAAAGTCACCCCGTCTTTGGGCCTCCTTTCACCCCTATCCCCTTTTTCAGTGGTATCCGCAGAGTAAGGAATTTTTATTAAATCTTGGTATGAAATGCTGAAACTCACCATTTAATGCATAAGGTTCAAGATTGATTATATTAGTTGAAGAGGTAGGAGCAGTGAAAATATATGTCGCAGGGAGAGGAGGCGCTCAAAGGAAAGACAGGATGAAACTCAAATTTTCACCAGGTTCTAAAGCAAATTAAGAGACACCCTAGTGAAGAAAATAGGTTCATGGAAAATTTTGAAAGGGTCTTGGGTCTACATCACGCTATTTGTGCGCGTGATTGCAAAAAGTGAGATGGCATTCCCAACCATTTGGTGTTGGTCAGATTTTCTGGTAGGCTGTGGGGTTTGAGCTCGGCTGGTTGAGGTGTCACCAAAAAAGAGGGGTGAGCCAGCCTGGGAAGCAGTGCAAGACCAAGGTGATATACGTGGGGCCAAGCAGCAAGCTACCGGATGGCCCCGCCCCTGAGAAAAAATAGATTAATATCATGAGGCTTGATGAGCATTGTATAAGATATTAAATTGATAAGAATAGATATTACACTCGATCTTATTCAAAAGGTTGAGAAAGGTGTGCTTCAACGACACTAAAAAAGGAAAAGAAAATAAAATCTACTATGTTTTTATTTTTATGTGTTTTTGGTGAATTGGCAAGATATGACAAAGGAAGTAGATGAAATAATTTTTGAGATGTAAGAAAATATGAACAACCCAATGAAAACTTTTCAAGGCTTTTTGGATCAAATTTCTATAAAATGATTGACTAGGGGGATTTTGAGGAAATGAAGCGAGAAAAAGATTATTTGAGGCTTTTGAGGAAAGAACTTAGATGGTTGTTTTTTTTTTTTTTTGGTGAAGATTTTGGGAGATCATTGTGGAGGTTTTGGAGGGCAATGAAGGAAAAGTTATGGGAGTGAGGTTTATACATCTTTGTCTTGAAGGAAGTACAAAAACAATCCGCTGCACAATGTACTTAGAAAGGTAGAACATCTATATTAAAACTAGGTATGATGGTTGAAAAGTGGGAATGATGAAAAGTTCTACAGGTTTTGAGAATGGTCAACAACTCTTTTCAAGAATCTATGTTTGTGTTTTGTTTGTATCTAAATTTTGTTGTTTTACTTTTCAAGAGCGAGTACTCTGATTTTGGGAACTCTAAAGGACTGCAACAATCCATTGAGTCTATAAGTTCAATCACATAAAGGATGGGTGTAATTCTTTGTAAGGATTCTTGAAATAGTGAATGGGGAAGTCAATGTGTTGTATTCTTGTTTTTTGTCTTATCAAATGGGGCAATGGTGTCAATGAAATATGATCATGTGATTTGTGTGGGTTTGAAGATTTGAAAAAAACAATGGGCGCAAACAAACAAAATGAAAAACATGTATATATTGAACAACAAATACACTTTCCAAACTTCACATTGGCCCGAGCCAATGTCCACCTAAATTTTGTTCAGAAACCAACAAAAAAATCACCTTCTTCATCATATAGAAGCTTGAGGTTTGCAGGGGGTTAAATCACTTTGATTTCACTCTCTTGAACCCACTAACCTCTCTTTTCAAAACCTTCAGACCCATACAAATCACTCGCTCAGATTTCCTTGACACCATTTGCCCCATTTGACAAAACAAAAGACATGAATACAACACATCAACTTCCCCATTCACTATTTCAAGAATCCTTACGAAGAACTACACCCATCCTTTCTATGATCGACCTTGTAGACTCAATGGATTGTTATAATCCTTAGGAATTCCCAAAATCAGGGTACTTGCTCTTGAAAAACAAGACAACAAAACCCAAATATAAACAAAACACAAACATAGACTCTTGAAAAGAATTGTTCACCGCTTTCGAAACCTCTAGAACTTCTCATCATTCCCCTTTTTCAACCATCATAACTAGTTTTAAAATAGATGCTCCGACTTTTTGAGTACATTAGGCTGCGGATTGTTTTTTGTACTTCCTTCAAAACAAAGATCTATTTACCTCATTCCCACAACTTTTCCTTCATCACCCTCCAACAAATATATACAATTGCAAATCCTTCCTTGACCGTTCCCAACATTATCCATTAAGATATTTGAGAATACACATTTTGTTGCCATGATCTTGTTCTTGAAATCCCTTGCCATCTTTGTATTCAACAAAAAAATATGGCCCTTCCCAATTGCTAAACAACAATCTCTTCTTTCCAGGTCTACACATCTTGACCTTGGCATTTTTTGTGAAGCCTTCAAAGGTTTGCAACCCTTTTTTGGCTGCATACACCTTCCTTTGTCTCTTCTGAAGCTTGCTCCACATTTTCTAGCAAAGTCTTATGCACACTTATAATCAACTGCATCTTAAAAATCATTTGTTCTACCATGACTTCAAGATTTTCCTATTCATCAAACACATCACACAAACTTCTAAGGTTGTTATCAATGGTGAGTCTTGGCGTACGACCAGTGAGCACCATGAAAAGGGAATGTTTTGTGCTTGCTTGGATGCCACATTAGTATCCAAAAAGTATCTTTGGCAAGAGTAAATCCCAATCCTGTATGTTGGTAGCAGCCATAACTATGAGTCCATGCTTGATGGTCTTTATTAGACTTTCCACCATGCCATTGTATTGAGGTCAGGCAAGAGTTATAAATTGATGTGTGATGTCATAGTTCTGACAGATTTCAACAAATTCCTTCATCCTTTAGCCATAATCTATTAAAACATACTTAGGAACTCCATACCTACAAATGACTTCATCCTCCAGAAATTTAGCAACAATGTGAGCATCATGTTCTTTAACAAGCCATGCTTCACACCTTTTAGAATAATGGTCAATAACAACAAGCACATATTTGTTGCCATTGGTTGTTTTTGGCAATGGTCCAGTAATGTCTAGTGCAACATGATAAAACAAATCACGTATGGGAATACTTTTCATCTCCTTAATGCCAAATTTCATGTTTCCAAATTGCGTGGCTAGCTAACACTTGTCACAAACACTAATGAATTTTTTAACAGCCTCAATTTTGTCATGCCAAAAGAACCTCTTCTTCACCTCAACAAGTGTCTACATTGCCCCAAAATGTCTGATTTCTTTATGTATCTTCTAAATCAACATTCTATGTTTTGCAAGCCTAGGTACAACCAAGTTTTGGAAAAATAGGGTATCTTTTGACCAATGATATTTCATAATCCGTTTCTTAGCCCTATCCATGTTGGCAATATTATCAAGCTCAACTTCCAAATGTCCACCAATGAATAATGCAATTGACACACTATCCTCCCATATATCCATTTGTTTTGCTTGGTCATTTTCACTTTGTCCCTCTATCTCCACACTCTTGCCCTTCTATTTGCTCTTGGCTGCATCCACCATGATTTGAGCTTCAACCACCATCCTTCTATAATCCATTTGGTCCACATAAGGCAATCCTTCCTCTAAAGGTGAATTTGTACTTGGTCCACCACGGTCACCAACAAGGTGATGTTCTTTAACATTTTCTTCTGCTTGTCCAGCAAGTTGCAAGGTAAACATATTGATGTTAACCTCATTGGTAGCATTGCTCTTTGCAGATGTTGGTGCGATTCCTAGTTTCTCTTCATGTTCCATCACATCACTTCCAAAATCTTCATCCTCTTCCGGAGAACCAACTAGATTCCGGCTCAAAGCATCAACATTCAAATGTTTATTTCTTGCTCGGTGAATAATCTTGAATTGAAAATCCTTTAACATTGCAATCCAACAACCTCTCCTACCATAGGCATCTAAAACAATGGCTAACCACTCCAAAGGCTTATGATCTATGCACAACAGAAATGGGGTTTGGTAAAGATATTATTTGAAGTGCATGATACCCTAAATGAGAGCATAACACTTTCCTTCCATGGGATGAAAACGACACTAGACTAGAGATAAGCCCTTACTAGCATAAGTAATGACTTGTTCCTATCTTCCAACTTTTTGTGACAAAATGGTTTTGACACCCCTTATAGACCAGTCAACATCTAGGATGAATGGTTTGTTGAAATCTGGTCTAACCAAAATAGGTGCTTCCACGAGTCTTCTTTTCAACGCGATAAAAGTTGAGTGGTATATGGGCGTCCAAAGAAAATTTTAATCTTTATTTGTTAATGCGAAAAGAGGTTATGCAATCTTGGCATACCCAACAATAAATCTCCTATATTACCTTGTTAGTCCCAGAAATGCCTGGACATTTGTGGTTGTCTTGGGTGTTGGAAAATGCTGGATTGCAACTATTTTCTTAGGATCAGGTTGAGATCCAACATTGTCCACAACATGTCCCCGAAATGAAATGCTCTTGGATCCAAAACAACATTTGTTAGGATTCAATTTGAGATTAACCTCCTTGAGTTTCTAAAGAACCAGTCTGATGTGACCCAAGTGTTCATTTTAGGTCCCACTATGTATGTTAACGTCATCAACAAACACTTTTACAAATTAGTTAGTCCATTCCTTGAATATGTCATCCATGGTCCGTGAGAATGTATTGGTGGTGTTTTTCAGTCCGAATGGCATAACATTCCACTCATTGAGACCTGATTTGGTGATCATTGTTATTTTCTTAACATCATCAGGAGCCATGGGGATTTGCCAAAACCTTGATTGCAAATCAAGAGCTGAAAACCACTCAGAATGCCTTAATTGATTCAAAACATCTTCAATCAGTGGCATGGGAAAAGAGTCCCGCCTTATCTGATGATTGAGTGGGCGGTAGTCTCCACAGAATCTTCGGCTTCCATCTTTCTTCATTGGCAAAGTTACTTTGTAAACGTATTTTGATGCACTCTTGCGCATCTTTCCCAAATCTACCAAAGTTTGTATCTGTCTATTAACTTCAGCTTCTTCCCAAAAGGACAGTCGTTGCGGAGTCATACGTCACAAAAGTAGTCCTTGGGTATCAATGGTATGTTTTCCCACAAAACATTGCCCTAATTCTCCTTTGTGCCATGTAAATACCTCCTAAAATTCCTCTAGAAAATCCACAACTACTTCTATTGTTCTTCATTCAAAGATTCATCTAACCTTACCCTACTCTTGATTTGGGTCCAGTACTATCCTCCTTAATTAGATCATCTATCATTTGAACTAGATATAAATGTCCATTGGGTTTAATGCTTTTCTGTAGTCTTTGTTGTATCCAAAAACCCTCTTCTACAACTGCACACTTGATTTAATCAGCATAATCATTATCTTCAAAGAACAATCCTTTAAGAATGTTCTGATGTTGTTCCTATAGTGTCAGATTTAAAATTTGCATAGTTGCTTCCCTTTCAATAATCAAATCCAACCCATGATCCTTTAGTTTTTCAATCTCATTCTCCAGATTCAACATAATCTTTTGTGGGCCATCCTCTGTCTTCCTTCATATTCTGTTGTTTCTTCCTCAGAAGAATATTCATCATTGAAATCCTTAGAGTCTAATGCACCTAATAGATCAACCAAATCTTTAATTTGCAATTGTCCCATCTTTTTGTTGAACAGCTCCTCTTGTACATTGCATTTCTCCTCTTCAAATACTTCAAGCACTTGTAACATGTTCACCACATTCAGTGGCAGTACTTCCATTTCCATTCCAAGTCCATTGCAAACCTATATAACACCCTTCTCCACATCCACAACTACTCCTATCTTGATGAGGAAATCCAATCCAAGGAGCAAATCATAGCTATCAGTGTCCACCGCAAGGAAAATCATTTAACATATGATTCCTCCCACCCTCACTGGAAGTTCAACAATCCTTCCTAGTGCCTGAGTTACTATACCAGAGGTCGTCTTATAAGTTTCATGGCCAACCACCAAATGCATTATGCCAAGTTCCCTAACCACACTAACTGCCATGACTAACATAAATCCCCCAGTATCTACCAACCCTTCAATCATTACTTGATTTATCTCAACAACTAGATGCAATGTTTTGTTGCGATGAGTTTTGTTGACATTCACCCTCTGGATTACAGGGGTTGAATGGACAGTAGCTATTTGATTTCTTTGACCTTCTGCATCCTTTCTCCTTCTAGCTAGTTTGACCAATCCTTCCAAATATTCTAATTCCCCTGGAAAGACAAGAATGGTCTCCATGGGAGATAAAAAAATCTTTCCTTTGATGAAATGAAAAAGAATTTTTGATTTCGCAACTGCTTCAAATCCTAAGTTTGCTCCTCTTTGTTCATCTTCTGCAATCACTTCCTCTTGTTCTTCTGCTAGATTAGCAACAATGGGCCATCTCCTTTTTAGGATCCTCACCCAAGAGAATACATGTTGGTCATCTCCACAAACACAGTTCAATTATGCTAGAATGGCTTCTTCATCATCAACCAAAACTTTCAAGAAACTTGTAGTGGCAAGCAAACCTTTTGTTGTTTTCTTCCAACACCTATCTTCTGTATGCCCTAATCTAATACAGAAAGAACATTTCAAAACACAATTGTCAATCTTATGCCCACCTCCGCACTTGGCACATTTTGGCCTTGTGTCTACAAGTTTAGGGCATGTTGAAGTAGTATGTTTTCCTGATCGACATAATTGACAATGGTTGTTAGTGTTAACAGAAACAGTTAAACTAGGTCCAGCCTTACCATCAATTCCCTTCCCAAGGAAATTAATGAGAATCTCATTCAAAACATGAAGTTGACCATTAGTAAAGGATTTTCTAGACATGGTTTCATCATGTTCTTCCTTCATGGGTTCGTATGGAGCCTCCCCCAATTCTCCCAATACACGTTCAATTTTTACAACAACAGTAACCACTTTTTCAATGCTAGTGTAAGTTCGAACAACACAAAGCTTTCTTATTTCTGGCCTTAGTCTTGCCAAAAACCTATGACGGTGTTTTGCATCTTGTATTTGACCCCATTGAAATAGCTTGTTAAGCCTTTCATAGTACTTCTAAACCCTTTCTTTCAATTCTTACTTAATGGCATCTAGTTTGATCCGGATGTCATCAACATCAACATTGCCATATTTCTATACTATCAAGGTATATAATTATGTCTAGTCAAGAGGTGCAAGATTTAGCTTCTTAAACCATTCTTTGGCTCTACCTTTTAGGTTCAATTTGGCAACCTTAAACAATTTGTCAGGATTCAAATCCCGGACTTTTGCTACCATTATCAATCTTTCAGACCAATCATTGACGTCTTCATGATCACATCCCCAAAATAATTCATCCATGCCTTGAGGATTAGTCATTTTGGCCCTTACTGACCATAAATGTTCCTACTGTTAGTAACTTTTTATAGGCATTGTTTTACATTCCTTATTCTCTTTTATTATCTTTAGGCCTATAATCATGACTTGCATTACTTCTTGTCTTACTACTTCTAATGAAACTCTACTATTATTAATCAGGTCCTATCCAAGCTAATGAATGAGAACATAATGTTAAAGTTAATGGCCATGTTTCCACTCTCATCTAGTCATGATCAAACAATCTTGTGGCAACAATACTAGTGGAAACTCAAAATAAGATAATTAACTTGTTCACTTCATAATTCTAACAATGCCCAAATTGTACACTATGGCTTGTAATTTAGATTAAAGTTATGTGCCACCATTCATCGAATTGGCATGGTTCATCAAGACTACATTTTCATCAATAATTAAAGTCGGCTTGTCTTCCTTCTGCTACTGAGTTTAAAATAACAACTTCAAATGGTAAAAGAGTGAAAATTTGTTCATTTGCAAAGTCCATTTGCCATCGAATGTCGAAATGCTCATCATTGAATGCCCTCCAATTTATCAGTCAAGATCTTAGTTTAGAGTTTTGTACCTTTAGTATTCAGTCTCTAGCCATAAACAAATCCTCCACTCCAGGAATGAAAATTTTGATGAAATGATTTGGTGAAATAGGAGAGAAAGGAATCCACACGTCACCTAATTGCGGCACTTGTCTCTATCTCTTAGAGTAGTGGGTTGTCATTCTACACAAGGTAGGAGGTAAAGTGATATTGTCGCTAGAATCTTGCGTTTGAAACCCATCCTCCTTCTCCATCTTGCATCTTCAACTAAACTTGCGCCCTTGTATAGAATCCGTTGTGCATTAACTCAATGGCAATATCTCCAACTTGTGCTTTGTCAAAACTTACTTCCACAATGGCAACAACACCAAATCCCAATTGATACAAAATCAATGCTCCTATTTGTGGTGTTATTTGAGTTTTGGGAAAATCAAATCCAACAATAATATGTTCCTCCTGAGCTTCTTGACTTTTTGCAACAAACTGCTTGTTATTGGTATCAAACATTTTATATTTCGAAACATCTCATCTTCCAAATACTCTTATAATCTCATATCCACTAGTCTTCTAGGATCTACTGCTCTTATACTAAAAACAAGGGACACAAACAAACAAAATGCAAAACATGTATATATTGAACAACAAATACACTCTCCAAACTTCACATTGGCCCGAGCCAATGTCCACCTAAATTTTGTTTAGAAACCAACAAAGAAATCGCCTTCTTCATCATACAGAAGCTTGAGGTTTTCAAGGGGTTAGATCACTCTAATCTCACTCTCTTGATCCCACTAGCCTCTCTTCTCAAAGTCTTCAAACCCATACAAATCACTTGCTTAAATTTCCTTGACACCATTTGCTCCATTTGACAACACAAAAGACAAGAATACAACACATCAACTTCCCCATTCACTATTTCAAGAATCCTTACAAAGAATTACACCCATCCCTTCTATGATCGACTTTGTAGACTCAATGGATTACTACAGTCCTTTGGAGTTCCCAAAATTAGGGTATTCACTCTTGAAAAGCAAGACAACAAAACCCAAATACAAACAAAACACAAACACAGACTCTTGAGATTAGTTGTTAACTACTTTCGAAACCTCTAGAACTTCTCATCATTCCCTTTTTTCAACCATCATACCCAATTTTAAGATAAATGCTCCGACTTTTTTAATACATTAGGTAACGGATTATTTTTGTACTTCCTTCAAGACAAAGATCTATTTACCTCACTCCCACAACTTTTCCTTCATCGCCCTCTAGAACCTCCACAATGATCTCCCAAAATCTTCACCAAAAATAATAAAAATAATAAAAAAAACCCCTCCAAGTCCTTCCTTAGAAGCCTCAAATAATCTCCTCCTCACCTCATCTCTTCATCTCCTCAAAATCCCCCTAGCCAATCAGTGTATAGAAGTCTGAACCACAAAGCCTTAAAGAGTTCTCATTGGGCTGCTCATATTTTCTTCCATCTTAAAAATTATTTCACCCACTTCTTTAGTCATATCTTGCCAATCCACCAAAAACACACAAAAATAAAAACATAGTAGATTTTATTTTCTTTACCATTTTTAGTGCTAAAGCACATAGCAACAATCCAGCGCAATCCAAGAGGCCTTCATCCAAAAACAACTAACACTATTTTTAGGTTAGAAAGGTTCCTTCCCTAGGTCTTCCTTCTTCGTTTTTTGTTTCTTCTTGCAATTGATTCTTTCCATTTGTTTAAATTAGTTTTAAAAATTTTAATTTACCACCAAAAATGACGATTTTTTGAGTCCCCCACCTCAATGCTAATGTACTTTTCTACATGTTTTTTAAGAATCTCATTGTGTATGCTTTCCTTACTTTACAAATACCTCTAATGTCTAGGGATTTTAAGTTCTAACTCACAAACTATTTCAATACGTCAATAAATAATTGAAGACATACCAATATTATTTTGAGCAGTGTTTTTATCTCATTCATTTATTTTTAATGATCTTCATAACTATCATTGTGCTAGGTGGAGGTTTACAATATCTCTTTCAACTCTTTAAAAAAATAAAAAATTGTCCAAAAGATTTTAAGCTTCCTAGTACTCTAAGTATTTCGTCACCAACCTATCTACCTTATTAGATCAAGGACTTCTCACCTAAATGCATGCACTAATGTGGAACATGCCCATCTATCATATGTACACATAAAACTCTATATGGCCCTCATAGATGTTAGGTAAGATATAATAGAGTTAGATCGTGAACTTATAGGGATGCCAATGTCCAATGTTATTATATTAGATCTTAGCTTAGGATACCCAATCATAACATGTAGGAGTAATATTCTAGGACAAGGAAAAGTGAGGAGGAAAATTAGATGTTGGGGGAATCAATTGACATGATGATTTTACAGAGCTTCTAGATTTCCATCGAGGTCAAACTTGCTCAACGGATGGTTCTATGAGGATTGCACGGTCTGGATGAAAGCATTTCACACTACTTTGACTTGTATTCGGGTTTTTGTTCTCCCTTTTAGTGTGGATTGGACTAGTGCTGGGTGGAAGTTGAGAATTCATATTATGGAAACCTTTGGTGTATGTCTGTGCAAGTCCCTTGTACCTACTTACATTCATTTTCCATC
>Ga0209208_10004527_pt1 | contig 19671 bp, 20 predicted proteins | sample S1TSphfallax_3_FD_187694 | JGI IMG/M metagenome (GOLD analysis project Ga0209208, IMG submission 187694) | Host-associated microbial communities from peat moss isolated from Minnesota, USA - S1T2_Fd - Sphagnum fallax MG (SPAdes) (version 2) | ecosystem: Host-associated > Plants > Peat moss >... | reverse complement strand
CCCTCCATTCCCAATTCCCAAACAACCCCCCTTGGTCACGCCCACATTCCAGTGATCACAGTTCCACAGTTCCACCCCCATCATCTAAGGTCAGTGATCTAAGGTCAGTCGACATGAATTCGATGCTTGCATGCACTCTTTTAACTTCATGTTACTGGGGTGTTTCATGAAGTTATGACTTTGATGAAAACTGCTAATCATGTTTTTTCCTTTTAGCAAAATACAAAACATACATGCAATAACAACATGCATATTAACATGACGCAAAGAAAAATATCTACATGCAATAATGCTGATTTGAAACACAAAACTTTGATGTGTTTTCAAAATAGATGACCAAAACATTTCTCAATGGCAAGTGTTTCTATGAGAACAGTACAGGTATAGATTTTTCTTACCATATACCTCATGAAGGAGCATTGATTGACTTCATGTAATACAACGGTTGTTGAGAACTTTGTTAAAAGCCAACAACCCAAATCAAAGAACCTTGATGAAAAACAGAAATCCCATATTGAATATCAAATCCCATATTCTGCAAAGCATTGTCTGCGATCTCCACAAGGTTCTTCAGATTTCATTTGCCCCATTGAAAAAATTCTTCAAAAGTTTCACTTATCTTCAGCAAGGTTCTTTTGATTATCCAAAAACCCTTTTGCTCATTTGAACACACCAACTATTTGCAAGAACTGGGTTAATTTCATGTGGGAAAAGAAACCCAATTTTTCAGGATCACAAAAAAACAATTGTGTAGCAAACAAAGAGCTCCGAACACTAAAGAACGAAATTCTTCATTTGCCTTCTTCAGCAAGGTTCCTTAGATTGTGCCAAAAAACCCTTTTGCTGATTTGAATGCACGAACTGTTTGGAAGAACTGGGCAAATAATCTGAGGAACAAAGAAACCCAGTTTTTCAGGATACAAAAAAGAAAACCAATTGTTGTGTAGCAAACAAAGGGCTCCAAACCCTAAAAGTGAAATTCCTTTAGAAAAATGTGATGCAAGATTTCTTGCATTCGTGGGGGTGGGGGGGATGAGGACACATGATAGTAAAATACTCACCTGCAAACCAGCACTTATCTTCTTCATCTTCTCTTGATTTCACAGAATTGAAATCAGTTCAAATTTTGTGATATCCAGACTGGGTTGAAGTCTTCTTTTTCCTCAGACAGACTTTGGTGACATTCTCCTTCTTCTTCTCCTTCTTCTTCTTCTGGTAAAAGTCCCTTGTTTGCTGTAACTTGCAAAACAAAATGACCCCGCATTGTTCTTGATCATCATTACCATCATCATCATCATCTTCTTCTTCTCCATGTTGTAACATCGTTTTGCTTTCAAGACTTACAATGGTACAAAACAAATTTAGATTGATGGGTGTCTTGAGCTTTCAGCATTAGATCCTGCAATATGTCTTCTTCTTCTTCTTCCCTGTGGAAAGCTAAACCCTAAGCCTGAATCTTCTCTCTTTCTCTCTTCCGTAGTTGAGGATCAAATGAGGTTTAAGCCCAGCCGAAAACCCTAACCCTAAACCTTAAACCCTAATTTGTGGTTTTCTTGTAAGTGGGGATGAGATGAGGAACACCTTGCAGAAGAAGATTTTCTATTGTTTGCAAGTAAGTACACAGCAAGCTTTGTGAGAGTTTTCCCTTGAAGGGCATGATGAAGAAAGATGCAGGAGAAAAGAAGTTGAAGAGAATGATGGTGGGAAAGAAGAAAATGGTAGTAGAGGAGAAAGGAAAGAATAGGGAGAAGGACAGTGTGGGAGGATTGCCTGATGAGAGCATGAAGAGGAAGGGTGTTGCTGTTTTGTCACAGCAAGCCAAAAAGAAGCAACAACTTGCACTCTCTGGTTTGGCATCAGGGGTAACGACTCCTCTTCCTCCGCCAGTGCCCAGTGACGAAGCTGCTGCTGCACCCTCTGTGTCTGGACAGCCAAAGGATGTGGTGCTTGCTGCTGATTTCATGGTAAAAAAGCTTAACTTGCACCGATCTCTTTTCGTTCTCTTGATTTCTTTTCTCTCTTTTTTTCTCAAGCCAGAAGGGGAGTACGAGCTCAGAAGACCACCCTCCCCACCTACCAACTTCTTGTGCAATATATATTTTTTCCTGCAGCCATTGGATAGACCAGTGCAGAATGAAGAAGCTTTATCAAAACACAGCACCAAGAAGAATAAGGAGAAGAAGAACAAGATGACCAGTTTGAATACAACAATCGGCACAGTCACCTCAGGTTTTCTTCCAAGCAGATCAACATCAGGGGTACTTTACATTGGTCATATACCACATGGCTTCTACGAGGATCAGATGAGAGGTAGTCGTTTCCTATTGCCCACAAACCTTTCTTGCATGGGTGAATGTCTCTTCTCAGTTACAATTGTTTTCTTCTTCTTCACACTTGGAAGGCATTGTACAACCCCATTTTTTGAATGATCTTTCTTGCATATAAAGGCATGGATAATGTCTCTGCTTGCTTGCATGCAATTGTTTTCTTCTTCTTCTTTGCCCAAAGGTGTTTGTACAACCCCACTGTTTTGTTTTGCTTTGGCAGGGTTTTTTGGTCAATTTGGAACAATTAAGCGCCTCCGATTATCTCGAAATAAGAAGGTGAAAAAATAGTCAGTGATTTTTTTGAAAAAAAATTATTGCACTCAGATTGAATTTGTCTAGTTTTACAGGCCTCACGGTTTTCAGTTATTTCTCTTGTTGGTTTGAAACTCTTTGCCCATATGTTTAGTTTTGAGTTTAGTCTCCACAAAGTTAGTCTGTCAAAGTGTCGAAGGAGGCAACAAACTTTGTGGTTTGTGAGCTGTCTGTGCAACTATGCAAGAATTTCTTTGCAAGACTTCATTTCCTTCAGAAACTTTGAAGTTCCAACTCAGAATTTTTTTTTTGTTTCTCTTCTGAGAATCATCTGTTTGAGTGATCCATCTCCTAAACTTCTGTGCGGGTTCTCCTCCCATAGGGCATTTGTGCTGTTTTCTAGGGTTGGGTCTTATTACCTGTAAGATGGTGGGGAAGCAGCCAAGAGGAATTACTGGAACACCCTGAGTTGTAGCAATCTTTTGTGTTACTACTCTTGTGATGCTGAATATTGGCTTGGGTTGAAATTTTCCTTGTTGCAGACAGGGAAGTCGAAGCACTATGCTTTCATTGAGTTTGAGACCCCTGAGGTGGGCACACCTTCACATCTTCTCTGTTCTCTTTGTTGCAAATGCTTATGCTGCTGGTCTTGGGTGTTTCTTAGAGTAACCTTTACATGCCAAGCAATAGATGATTGCATGCCAGCTTTTGCTACACAAATGAACCAAATGACCATTTACCTACATGTGAGCTTGTGTAAAGGTTGTATCCTTTAACTGCTGCCTGAACCTCCACGGTGTTCTTCTGGGGTTCTCAGAAAGAACTAATGCAAAAAGCCCCTTTAGCATCATATGCAGAAGCAGCTGATCCTGCAATGCCCATTGAGCTGCTATATTATCCAACTGGCCTAGTTGCCTGACAAGAGGTGATGACATTGAGGTTGTGGAATGTGGTGTCCTGGTCAAGCCCAGCCCTCCGGTAGGTTGTTCATGTGTTGTTGCATGGATGTGCCAGGTAGCACAAATTGTTGCAGAAGCGATGCATAACTATTTGTTATTTGAGTCAATGCTGCAAGTGAAGTTGGTGCCATTGGAGAAGATCCACTCACGCTTGTAAGTACTTTCTTAATCCCCTTTTGGGTCATGACTAGGAGTTGAATTTTTTTTTCTCTTTCATGAGTTGAGATTTTTTCTCTTAGATGCAGTTGCAGTATCCATGTCTGTTAACATGATCATATTCATGTGGTGGGTTTTGCACAAAACAGTTGGATTGGTGCAAACCAGAAGTTCAGGACTGTCCCTTGGCAACAACTGGAACGCCAGCATCACAACCGGGTTAGTTCTTTTTGTGCTTCAAGATCAGGTTCTATTGCTCTCTGCAAGTGTGAAAGATGGGTGGGTCTGCTGACAGAAAGAAGGAATCATAAAAGAAGTTACCAATGTATAGGAGAGGGATAAAGATATGTGTTGCATGTGACATTGAGAGACTCACTGGCCTGTGATGATAAATTCAGCGGGGCTTTTTCCATGTGACAGGTCAGAACTCCTGAGGAGCAGCAGCTGCTGCTAGAGGCTCTGGTAAAGAAGGATCAGAAACGGAGAAGCAAAATTCTCTCAGTTGGCATTGACTATGACTACCCTGAAATTGTAAGTTTTTAGCAACTTTCACATGGAAGTTGTGAGAACCCTTCTACTAACAACTCTAGCCCTAACCCCTATCCCATCTCCTTGGGCCTGTCTTCAACTGCCTGTTGAATGTGAAAAGGACTTGGAGCTCCTAGATGCCATGAAATTGCAGATGAGCCAAACTAGAGAGCCCCAATGATCTCAGGCAAGAATTTGCTGGTTACTATCAATGTTGTGAACCTGATATCCTCAATTGGACTGCTGTTTTTGCAGAGAGCCTTGATTCCACCTTCATCAAAGCGGATTACCCATTTTGAATTGTGATCAAAACAGGCTGGAGTTTTTCCCTCTGAACATCAGTACCATGTGTGAGATTAAGACATAATTTTGTCTTCACAAATCTACGGTATGGTTAGTGAACATATATCTAGATTATCTATTGGGATCGTCCTGGTTATATGTTCTAAGTTGGTGCCTTTGACATGAATGCCCCACTAGATTTGGTACAATGATCATTCTAACTGCAAATCATATCCACCAACATGTGCAATTGACATGAATGCATAAAATTTCTTTTGTTCAGCTAACTTTTAAACCATCATATGGATGAGGGAACTGTGGATTGATGATTGAATCTTTGAAGGAAATCGAGGGAGTTATGGCGGCCATGTTTGTGACAAGAAGTTGAGGAAATAAAAAATAAAACCCAAATAAGGCTCTACTTTTGAGGGAACATGAAATTCAGGCAGAATCCTGGGGGGGCAGATGGGTGCATTAGACCATGTTTGTGGTTTGGTGCATATTCAGTAATCCCACACAAAAGAACAAAGTCTTTGTGCAGTGGTTATTGTTGAAGTTTTGCAGAAGCTGAAATCATGGTATTTGAGATTTGAGATACGTATCTAAGACCTGGATCTGGTTTTGCCTGGATCTGGTTTTGTTGGTGGCTGATTATATTGGTGACCCCATTTTTAGAGAGGGCATTAGGTGCTTTGCTTGTTCAGGAGCAAACTTATATGGAATGAAGCTTTACTCTCATATGCTTGCTCACTTTTAATACAGAGATACTACTGACCCTAGATTTTATTATCAATTTCTCTTGAATTGTATCTGATGATATGACTGAATCTTCTTGTTTGAGTCAGGTTTTTGCAAAAAAAGTTTTGTCTGAAATTTGGGGAGATTCTTGTACTTTAATACTGTTGAGAGCTGATCAATTCAAATGGGAACCATGCAAATGTACTAGCATTGATGATGATGGTGACGATCTGATACTTCATGACATGTAAAAGGTTATAATGACCAGACTCATTTCTTGTCATGTTTGCATTTTCTTTTTCTGGATCTGACACAATGCTTACCATCAATGTTTAAGCTTGAATGTTGATGATGCAAGTTCAACAACGTAGCTTTGGGTTGCGCTTTGTATGCCCAATTTTTTGTGATATTCACTCATGTCTTTTGTCACTAGATCATATGAATCAAATGGGTGCCAATCATTTTTGTATTCTATGTTTTATCAATGCTTTTGGTTTTCTAATGATTTTGACTCCCATGGTGGGTATAAAACATTTGTCAATCTTGATTGAGTCTATACATTATTATTGTCACTAAGGTAAACAATCGCTTAAGTGTCATGAATGGTAATTTCATGCTTAAGGGACCAATGGAAAATGTATTGTTGTTGCCAACAATGTTGTTAGATTCACAAGTGCTAATGGTATAAACATGGAATGTACGCCCTTTTCTTAAGTAGTGTTTTTTCAATTAATATGTTTGTTTTCTCTTATTTCAAAGTGCAATTTAATCATGTTGTGAAAAATATTGAAATATTCATATGATTACTTTCTCTATTATGGTTTAACAAAATTTGATGATACATTGAAAATTATGATACCAATACTTTTACAACTACGATACCACCAATTCAAAGTGCAATTTAATCATGTTGTGAAAAATACTGAAATATTCATATGATTACTTTCTCTATTATGGTTTAGCAAAATTTGATGATACATTGAAAACTATGATACCAATACTTTTACAACTACCATACCACCAATTCTTCAGGTAAGTGTTTAATAATTCCCAAAATGGTGGAAAATAATAACAACAATTTCATTCACCTTGATTCAATTGAGTTTAAGGGAAATGAAATTGTTAACTTTTGTTGTTTTGAGAAGCTTTATTGTTTGAACCAATCTATTTTTATTTGACTTTTAATCAATCTTTTCAATTTAAATCAAACTTGTCAAAGTTTGATATTAGTTATTTCAACATTTTTACGTATTGTAATTAAGGTTATTGCCTATGTTCATAGGTTTCTTTATTTGTAGTGTTAAACTTAGGGGTTTGTCTAGGTTCAAGTTATAATGACCCAAACTAAAACTAACACCCCTTTGGTGGAATTAACACATGGATCAAACCATGAAACTAGACTTTTGTTAGAATTAAAATTGATAGTGTGAAAAAAAACGAGTTTTGAATGTTTACAATTTTTAGGTAGTCAAGTGAATCTTTTTTAAAGAGTTGGCAAGTAGGTTGAATTTTATAAGTAAGCGATCAAATTTAAATAGTTGTAAAATTTGGTACAAATACAATCCCCAATTTTAATTTGTTGTAAAACTTTGTACTTATACACTCACCCATTTTTGGGAATGTGTAGTGTGTACATGAAACTAAACCCCATTTTCAAACTAGGACAAAGGTTTTTGGAGTTGAAAAAAATGCCACAACCAAAACTACATCATTTATAGTTTTGAAGACCTAAGTTCAAACCTACATTTCAAGAACCTACCAAAAAATTTAAAATGTAAAAACTAGGACCAAAGATTCACATAAGGAAGAATTGGCCAAATTTGATAAATACACCTTTTTTTCAAGGGAGTTTTTTGAGCGGCACTTTTTGTCAAAGATATGTGTCAACTACAATCATGATGTGGTCTTCATTAAAAAAATTGAGACTTTAAGCTTGGCGTGAGGCTTGTACAATTTTAGTTTCAAATATCATCGAGGCAATAATATATTTTGTCATTGTGTTGATCCCATTGTCAAATTGTATATTAACAACTCCAATTCAACCTCCTTTTGTGGAATGTTTTTGGGTGTCAAAATGGATTATTGGAATTCAATTTTAATTAATTTAATTGATGAAGTTGAATTGAATTCCAAGGTTTTTTTTTTCATAATTACATTTTTTGAAATCTTGTATATAAAGAAATGTAAATGTGTTTTATATATTATTTACATATCAAAGTTGAAAGATTAATAAAATGTGTGGCTAATTTACAATTACAATAAATTATTTTAACATATACATAAATATGAACATGAAAAATCCATGATGCAAACTTGCACTACAAACTGTTTAAGTTTGTAAAATTATATTTCCCAACTTTTAATTCATTTCACATAGTTAATCCAAGCAATATTGGTTAATAATTTGACTTCATATGGTTGATTATGTTTCAAATTTTTGACCAAATGGTATTGGTGGTAATTCATTGATATAAATTGCATTGAAAATCATTATAAACTTGAAAGGCATGTTTATGGTTGGTCACAATTTGGTCAAAAATAACAACTGTTTCAATACCTTACTAATTGACATTGTTTCAGCAATTAAACTCAAAAGATTTTGAATAAGAATTGATGTTTTATGTTAATTGATTGAACTTAGTGGGTCAAAACACAATAATAGGAGCTAATATCTTTACTTCATAAAATGATTGTGAATTTTTTTTAGTCTTTTTTATTTTTTCATATATATATATATAATTTTTTTGAATGAAATCTTTTACAACTTGTTATCAAAAATGCATATAATTTCCTCAATATATATATATTTTAATGTCAATCATTGTTGAATAAATATGAAAATTTCAAAGTGTGCAAATTTTTCCACGTTTTACATTGCATTTTGAAAAATTATCATAATTTTGAATCATACCAAAATATGTTAATTATTTTAAGATTTACCTCTTGCACCATAAGTTACAGCGTTGTTTCATATGTCATGTACATTACACCCTAAATCTCCAATTTCAACAAACCTTTAATTTCTTTCCACCATTGTGTGCCCCATTACATTTCAAACCAAATAACATGTTTTTCATCAATGAAATGTTTGATCTTGTTGTCTATTGTTGAATTTATTGACAAAATGGCGAGTGATTTATTACTACAAAAAACTAATTTTATTAATTTTCCGTGTCCAAACTACTCATTGATTCCATCATGCATCCAATTCAACACATCCCCATTACATGTAGATTTACAAACCTTTCATGGTTCTTTTGCCAAGCATTTTAGTTTACTTCTCGCTTTAACCCAATGCTCACTTCAAGCTTTGTCTACAAGTCCAAATCAAATCAAGTTTAGCCTTTTTCCATGAACTTGTTTTTGTCATCAATTTTTAAAATTTCATTTGGATTTATATATTTGATATTATTCATATTTTTAATCAAAACAAGTATGCATGATCCAATGTTGTGAACATGTTGACCATGACTAAATACCTTTATAAGTGTTTCTTAAAATTAAGTAATAACCATTTTTTTGAGAATATGAATTTTAAATTTATTAATATGATGGAGTTGTTAGGTTTAGGACATCATAAATAGTCCTAGTTGTAAACATGCAAAAATGTAATACTTCAACAACATTTTTAATCATCAATATCCATCTAAAAATGGGTTTTTTTCTCTCAACATTTTGGGGAATCCCGTTTCATTATGTTCATGTGCTTGTCATGTGGTGAAAGTTAAAAACATGAACAAATTAATTAAAATAGCCATTGTTCTATACATTATACATATTTCATTTTTGAAAAACCCATTATGTTCATGGTGGCATTATTAGTACCTTGGGAGGTCGACCATCCAAAGCTTTTGTTTGATATGATGTTTAACATCAAATACCATATAATGGTATTGGTTATATTCATTTCTAACAATAGTATAAGTATTTAATAACACATTAACTTTGGTTAGCACAATTTGGTGCATTAAACTAAAAATTCCCTTCATTTAATACATAATGATTGATACATAATGTGTTCACATCTTTCATCTAGATTGAAAATATCAAAATTAGTTTCATGTTGACATTACAAGATATTCATTACCAATAATGTTAAATGTTTGACATGCTTGTTTTATTTCATGTTGTCATTATTGATTTAAATAAATATTATCTTTTGCAACCAATCATTGTGCAACTTTTTATTATTTGTGATTAAATTAGTCATACTTCCAACTACAAAATTGTATATTTTCCAAGTTATTTAGTTATGTGTGCAACTACCATGTTAATTAATGGTGTATATGGTGAAAGATATGGATGATTCTTTGTTGTTTTTTACCCAAGTAGATCTTTAAAAACCCTTTTAGTTGCATATTTGACTTAAGTTAACTAGCTAATAAGTTATGTTATCTAGGCTACCTAAGATAGGTTACTTAGGCTATTTATGCTATTTAGGTTAATTTAGTAAGACATTGGGCTTGACTATCTAAGCTACCTAGGCCACCTTGGTTAGGCTACATACTAACCTATTTAACTAGACCAAGCCAAGCTAGCTAGGTATCCAAACATAATTTGTGCTCATTTTGCATTGATATATTTATATACCCATGAAAGAAAATAATTTGTTTGCTTATTTGTTTTGTTTGTCATGTTAAAATCTCCCAATATATGGTGCCTCTTGTTGCACTTTTAATACTATTGGGAAGCCCTAAATGAGTAGGGAGTGAACCAAATTGGTTTCTTTATGTTTTGACATGTAATGGAGAAATTGTTGAATATTGAACAAAAATTTCACTAAAAATTCATTTAAATCAAAACAAAAATTATAGGAAAATTTGGGTGTGTTCATGATATTGTGGAAAACCTTCAATGATTAGGATTTAATGAACATGATTTGGAGATTTTTAGATTTAAGGTCTAAGAAATATTGAATATTTTCTATCATTGAAAATTCAATTAATTTTTAAAAAATTGGGTTTGGAATGAAAAAATAATTGGGCAACTAGTTCACACTTGGGGCCAATGGCAAAGGTTACATTATTATATATAAAATAAGTTTGTTTGTTTGTCACATTGAGATCTCTCAAACTAGAGTGCATGTCAAGGACAAAACAAACATGCAATTTAGAATTCTATTTTTCACAAGAATTGGACAATCAAAAGATTCAATAATGAACAAAATTAAATGATTTTATTGTTTGAACAAGACATAATACAAGTTAAAGATGAAATGAATTAAGAGTATAAAACCTTAACTTGCATTGACAAGATTGAAAGATGATGTCTTTGGCACCTTTACTTATATTATCCAATGGCATTTGAAAAATTCATTAACCTTTGAAAAAGTCTCACTAACTAAATATTTTATAAGTTTTTATTAAATAATTTTTTTGAAACTTTTGTGAAATTCTTTTTTTGAAGATTTCAAACATAGTAATCTATTTGTGAAGGAAAAAAATTAGTTTGAATTTTGTTTGTTAGTCAAATTGAGATCTCCCAAACCATGGCACCTCTTCCCACACTTTTGGTACCATTGAAAAGCCCTTGATGATTATTGAGAGTGCATTGAATTGGATTCATAATGTTGATGAACATACATACAATGGAGAAGTTATTGAATATTGAATAATTTTTCCATTGGAAACTCATTGAAGTGAAAACAAAAAAATTATAGGAGAACTTGGGCATGCTTTTGGTATTGTTGGAAAAAACCCTCCATGATGATGATGATGATGATGATGATGTGGAGGATTTGAATTGGAAAGTTTTAGACCTAAGGTGCAAGAGAAATTGAATTTTGAGTGAAATTTGACCATAAGAAAAACTAATTGAAAAATTGAAACAATTTTTGGCTCTTTGCTTACCCAAGGCAAGAAAGGATTCATTATATTGTGTTGAGATTCATTATAGAGTATAGTAGTAGCTTAATAAGGGATTTTGATATGAGGATTTGTGAAAGATGATATTTTGGGCTTGTGTTGAAACTTGAGATTAGTTATAAATAGAGTGTTATAATAATATCTTGAAGGATTTTGGTTTCTTTTAGAAGGATTTTTGTTGAGGATTTGTTGTTTTTTGGGGAAGATTATGTATAGTTTTTTGCATGGTGAAATATTTGAGTTTTCCATAATCATTCTTGTTTGTGCCTTAAGATCCCTTTTTTAATGTAAAAAAAAAATGGGTGTCCGTTGAATTCTTTTGAGGTTGGTGATGATTGTCCCGCTGAATTGTGTTGCAACGGTGGTCGAGGAATCAATCAATCGATCAATCAATGAATGGTTTCGGTAAATCGAGTCGGAGAACGAAAGTGGGTGAGCAGCATCGATCGAGTCAGTCATGTCACAATGGCAGTTTTCGCTCTCTCCATCGCACTCCTTTCGATATCAAGCTTTGGATGTGAATGACAACCCTGAATTGTAAGAACCCTAATTTATTTCTTTTGTTGCAAAGCCCATAGCCAGTTTGGTATGATGTGCAACGGGATGTTTTGTCTCATTGTGCATGCATTTTTTTTTTTGGTCAGAGTAGAAAACTCTGACTCTGTGAGACAGATTTTTGGTTTTTTGGTTTCAATTAGGGTTTCAATTCTAGGGTTTCATGAAATCATGCTTATTTGCTTATTTGCTTTGCTTAGAAAAGGCTTGAATTAGGTCTTTAGACGTTCATCAAGGTCAAGCAAGTATGTTCCCCCCCCCTTTTTTTTTTCCCAGTGACGAAGAAATTTGAAAATGATTGGGTTCTTTTTTTTTTTGCTCAAGGATGTTCCTTTTTTTCTTTTTTTGCAGTGAAGAAATTTGGAGATCATTGGGTTTTTTTGGTTGAATGGAATTTTTCATGAGTATGTCATTTCTCGTCTGTAGGTGTGACCATACTGAAGTGGAGCTTCCTTTAATAGGATGGCATCAAATGAAAACTGATACTCTGGGAGCTTCCCTCTACTGTATATTGCTGGTACATATGTTTCTGTATGCGTTTAGATGCAATTTTTGCTTCTGATGGTACTGTTTATATGTTCCTTTTCCTAAACATTTCTTTGTTGTTTTTGATCGGTTGCTATTGGTGATCAATCAATCTTACAAGAAGTCAAAGTTACAGATGCCAAAACACCGGGACCCTAACCCTAATTTTGAACCCAAATTTCATCTCTATTGCCTTAAACAGCACTCCCTGTTTTGTTTCAAATTCAGGCATTGTCTTTGTAATGTGCACTTACCATCTGTTAATATTTCCTCTATCTCTGTGATACCAATTTTGTCAAAGGGAGTGAAATGGGCCATATTTGAAAGGAAATTGATGGAAGTCCTGAGTGAAGATTGTCTTTGGATTGTTCTTTGGATTGTCTCCTCATGAATGAACTTGCAGGTTGTTAATTGCCCTTCATTGTGGGAAGTAGGTACATGAATTTAAGATGTGTAAACAGATGGGTTGTGCTGTGTAAAGCAGTGCATTGCACCCCAGTTTTCTCATGAATAGCAATAGCTGTGGTGATGGAGGATGGCAGGTAACTTATGCAGTGATGGTCATTGTATCATGGCTGCCAGTGTCAATCCACCTAGCAGAGCCAGCATTGTTCTCAGCCTGTAATCTTGTCCTGCTTGTTTCCACAGGTTAGCCCTAAACCCTGATATGCCTTAGGGTTTCTTTCCAACGCAATGTGGGTACCTTTGTCCTTCACATAAATGGTGAATTTTTAGGTCAAGCAAAGGTCCTATTCAAGTAAGTGTGTTGAAGTGCAGGTCTTTTGCAAAGGCATTTGAGTGCGCAACTCAAAAGAGCCCAACGGCAGGTATTTAAATCTGGTTGCAATAACTCTTTATCATTTTGGTTTTGGCACCATGAGGCATTTTCTACTGAGGAATTGCTCAATTGGCGCACTGGGCTGATGGTAACAGGGTTATCTCAAGTTCAGTGCACTCTTGGAGTGGATTATCTATCAGCCATTCAAGACTGTTGCTTATGGTATAAGTGATTTCCCTTTCTCCAGCACAGATCCTTGGTGCTTTGTTGCTTATCATTTGTCTCTATCACCTGAGCAGACCAAGATAGTTTCAAAAATTGCATCATTTGACATTTAAGCTTGGTGTTTCACAGGCACAGCAGCATTGTTGGTTGTGGTAGCATGGGATGCACTCCAGCAGAGATTGGGCATCCCGTGTTTGCTATTGCTTCGGTACACTTCTAAACAACTTGACAGTTGCAGGTTTAATCTGTTTGATAGTAGAATTTTTTTGAAGTGCTTTCTCTTATCTAACCCACCTACTTACGCCCAATGGCTTATATAAGTGTACCTGGGTATGAATGATACAGATGTTGGTGACACTGTGGCTTTTTTGGTATTGGGATGCAGAGTGTTCATATTGGTGCAAATCCTGTGGACAGGGTTTTTGGTGGGGATTTTCATTTGTATGTCACATCCCATTGCTTTATGTGGTTACATGTTGTACTGTGTTAGATAGTTGGAATATGTTTTATCAGGAACACTTAGAAAGTATAGGGTGGGTACAGGGGTTATCACTGAGAGTGTAGATGTTTGTACTCAGACAAGGTGCATGGACACAATACTTCAAATTGTGAACCTGATGCTGTGAATACTCTCTACTCTGCCTTACGACCACCTTCTGCCCTTGATGACATTAGGTTTGTTTTTCCTTACTGCTTCTCCTCCTCTTTGGTGATTTTTTGTAGTCAACACTGCTCTGTTAGTCTTTTATTGAAGTTCTTCCATGCTTGTTCTCACTATCTTCTTGACTGGTAAGACTGGCACCTTTCTTGATGCATCACAGCCATTTTTGCTGATCTGGAGTGTTGGGTTTTTGACAGTCTAGTTCAGGTTTACTTGTCTTATTATTCTCTTGTCTGCTGGGTTTATGCACCAAGATTATGACCATGTACTGAAATTCATGATAGAGAGTTCCTGTAGCCAAGCATGGGCTCTGTTGTGTTTCCAAGATGTTTGTTGGTGTCTATGGGGTTAATCAGGGAGTTTGGAATGGTAGTTATGTCGACAGACATGGATTGGCAGAGCAGCAAGCAGTGCTTCTCCAATATCAACAGGATAACCTTCAACACTTCAGGAAAGAGGCAAGAGTCATCCTTGCACTTCTTATGGGGGGAAAGAAATTTACATTATAGCATCAAACTCAAGTTTGACTATGTGATATGATGCTAGAGTTGTTGAAATCTACTCAGACACCATTACTGCACTCATTCTTGTTGTGTTAGTTTTGATTTTGCTGGACTGATCCAAAAAACTAACTTCAAAGCATTGTTGGAAGTATTAATACATTAAAAAGCCTACATATAGCTCCTGTCCTTTTGTTTTTGCTGAGTTGTTGAATTGGTAATTGGATGCAGATTCTGCACCTTCAGGAGAGCTTGAGTAAATATGAGCGAATGCAAGATGGCAGTACACCACAGGTGCAAACGTGTGACCCAGCCATGGTTTCTTTCAACCAAGCTTCTGCACAAGTTTGGCATAGACTTGGAACAGCATTGAGGATAATGTTGGGGGGGGTTTTACAATCACATGTGCCAATCTCTAGGTGTGAGACAGAATTCAAGTCACACCTGTGCATCTGTGTCTGCATATTGCAATTCTGGTTTTCTGTTTGACATGGATACACGGGACAGGTGGACTTAGTACATATGTTGGCTGCCCGAGAACAAGAACTACGTGCCATCACAGCTGAGGCATGAGCTTTCAAATATACCCTGCAGAAACTTTTGCTGTATCTCACTGTTCATTGCTCTAGGATTGAGACAAATATGTATTAGCTTTTCTTGGTAATCAGCTGGTGTGACAAGCAAATTGCAGATGCGGGGATTTGAAATATTTCTTTGATTATGAATGGAGCTTTTGTTTGTGGGGGTGAATTCAGAGGGACCAATTGCAAGTAGAGGTACGTCTTGCAAGGGGGCTCATCAGTGAGCGTGATGCTGACATATTGCAAGTCCGAGCCATTAATGATCAGGTAGACTATCACACTTGATTCTAATGCTTCCATATTTTCAGCCTTCTCATCTGACCCAAAGACACTGTTGTTGCATGACAAGCAAGCATGGTTATTGCCTTGACACTTCTACACTTTTTCTTTATGCCCATGCACTGTGTAAAGGACTTAAGTAGGGCTGGATAGTTCACAAATACTGGGTTTCACTATGAAAGCAATTGAGCATGTAATTTTGATGTTACAACCACACATAGGTTTCTGGATCATTCTTAACCTGACCCTTTTCATAGACTGTACATTCACATAGTTTGCCATTTACAAAACATTGGGACAAGACTATTCACATTTTCTTACTAATGGATCTTATTAGCAAGTTGGAGGTTTTTTTGAGCATGTCAGTTTGACATATTTATTTAATTTTCTTTTTCCTTATTGTTTTCTTCCAAGGGGAGGATATGTTAGCAAATGATTCACCCCTCCACTGGTGTGGTATGGGCCTACAGTATATTGAGGAGAATGACAGAGTGCGGGCAATGTTGGATGAGTGGAGCACCCGAGCCACCAAGGTGCATAATCTTGAAATGCCAAGACCCTTTCCTTTCATTGCTCGAGTGTAGTTTTTATTAGTACATCATGATATGGGGTCTATGAGATCTTGCAGTCTTGCTGGTACTGTAAAATGCATAAATGTTAGAGAAAAATGAACTGGGCCCATGTTGGAATACACAAACATATGTGGAGATAGATGAAAATGCAGATGCTGATTTTTTGTGGAATTGCTGACGGAAGTAAAAAATTGTTATTGGGTGTGAAGTTGGAGCTGGCACTTGAATCCAAACAGAAAGCCAATGGGGAACTGCTGAAGAAGATCAAACACCATGCAGACTCTTCTACAGAACTATCATAGCATGAAAGGGATCATACGCACATCAACAACCCTTTGGATCCTATCAAATTTCTCAACTGATGTAGGCAGCAGACTGATTTATCTGTTGTTTGGATCACATCTGGATGGATGGCTTTGCAATGGCTTGAATTCTGAAAACTATTTCCAAATGCAACCTTCCTTGCAGGTTGATTTGTTCTGTGACAAATTGTGGGATGTTACCACGGTTTCACAGAATCCATTGGTGTATGACAATGGAAAGCGGTATCCAAGCTGCTCTGAAAATTGAAATAGGAAAATTGAGCGCTTGTTCCTGTCTTCATATTGCCAGTTTGCATCCATGCTCTCCAATTTCGATCCTATGCCATTAAATGTTAGTTATTACACCACACTTTAAACCCTAAACCCTAATAGCCGCCAATACATTGGAAGTCTATTACGGCTCACTCGAGGATGAAACCCAACTCAAGGTTTCACCCTGGTAACCAATCATGTCAAAAATAGGTCACGGAAATTAGGTGAGAAAATAGGTTCTACTAGGTATGATAGCTAGTGAATTGTTAACTAGAACCCAATGGAATAATGTTTTCTGTCCACCCACCATCCATCCATCCCTTAGGGTTTGTTGGTTAGTAGTTCTCCATTTTGGTCCCTTTCTTGCATGCAATGAGCTCTTCATTGCAATTAAATGAGCTATTTCATTTCATTCACTTCTTATATAGTAGTATATGACCCATTTGCAATCATGGCATGTTGTGACTTGCCCACGAACATGACTTTGTGGGATTCCAAAACCAAACACATCAAAGCAACTTACCAACTCCACAACCTTTCTTTGATGTGTTGCATTAATGGAAGGATGATGGGACAACAACCCTAAAAAGCTTATGGGGCATTTTTCCCATGATGAGGATTGAAGATAGAAAGAGAGATTGACAAAGGTTGGAGGTAGCTTTTATTTATTTTACAATTTTTTTCTATGTTGCTAAGGCATTATTACTACCCTCTCCCTTTGTACTCTAAGCATTTGGCATTATGGGACCACCACATTAGGTGTAAGGAAGCAAATTTAGAGGGGGAGGGGGGAGGGGGGAGGATGGTTTTCATCTTTGGCTTTGTCTAATTTTAATTTTAAAACTTTTTTCCTAGACATATTTCACACCTTCAATCTTGCTAATAATTCATGAATGTTGCAATTTTTATTGAATACTTTCCAAACCACTTAGGAACAAGTTTGCCTTGCAATGTCTTATTTCTCACTTTGGTTTCACTTGTAATTGAACAACCTTTTTTGTTAGGCAAAAATTAGTGTGGGTTTTTGTTGTTCACCAAAGTGCAAACTCACTCACTATTGAACTAATTTTTTCCAAAACTCGTTTGTGTAATTTAATTCAATTTTCAATGACAAAATTTAATATATTGTGCACCTAGGTTTTAAAATTTCAAAGTCACCTTCATAAAATCCTATTCATTGAGGATTTTTCAAAAATACCAAAAAACACACCCAAATTTCCTTGAAACTTTTGTTTTGATTTTATTGAAAATTTTAATGGGAAAATGATTAATCAATAATTGTTGCATTCTAAGTCTAAACTTTACTAAATCACTTTAATGCACCCCTACTCATCAAAGGCTTTCTAATGATATAAGTGCATGACAAGGGACTTCATGATTTGGAAGATTTCAATGTCACAAATAGATAAACAAATTAACAACCCTTCTTAAGAGATAGATTTAAAAAGACATGAGTTGCAAAATTGTATCACATTACATTAGCCTTTAACATTGATTATACCTAATTTTTATTTTATTTTATTTTATTTAAAGTATGAACAACACAAAACAAAGTGTAAGGTAACACATGTATAGGGCATTTTCACACATAATAAATTTAAATATTTTTGGTTTTTTTTTTTTCCAATGATGAATCATTCTTTCATGGGATACCCATGTTAGGTAGAGATCATGTGTGGGAATGCTTGGAGAAGCTAAAGGCACATTTTTGAAATCCAAAATACATTTCATTTTTAGAAACCCTTGTTCTTTTTGTGAGGGTAAAGTTATGTAATATAATAGGCATAACATGATATTTTTCACAAGTTGTAATTATTTGTGTTGGTATGGTATCAATTATTTTAACCAATTTGGTTGTGGTTATAAGTAAATCAACAATAATGAAATATTAATACAATATTGGTATTTCATTTAAAAATAAATTAAGTATCGATTTAGTATAAGTAACACAAACATTGTGAATGGGTTGTGCAATTGTATCAATATAAATATGACTAGCTATATACTAGTTTGTATTATATCCAATGACCATCGGTGTTAATGTAGATTATTATTTTCAATTTTTTAAATCCTATTGTTCAAGGTATGACATTGTTCAATATGACATCATGTCATTCAAGGTATCCATTGATAGTTCCAACAATTCAAATTTCAAGACCCAATTGCTATTCATTTGTGCATTCAAAGCTTGATAAAATGTTACACACAACACCAATACAACTTTTTGCAATCCAATTGTAGAGAAGAATGTTGGTCACATCTATGGTTGTAAGCTTTTCCTTCTCCTCATTAGGTTATTCACATTCAAATACATGACAAATATTAGGATCCATACCTTGATATGGAAAGCTCCCAAAACCCTAATTGAACTTATTCAAAATGACCCAAACTTGTATTTTCAAGCTCTTTTCATTCATGGTTTCAAATTTTGATCTACTTAGTGTGTCGTATAGGGTTGTGGAAGGTTTTTGGATGGGTTAATGAAAGTTGCCTTGGATTTTTCCTCATGAATTTTTACATTAGGTGGTTTTTATTATTTTTTTTATCTTTAATGGTTGTTTGCATGGTGATGTAGTACCTAGGTGGCTTTGGCAATTGTGTGCAAAATAATTAATATATTTAAAAAATCTAACTTTGAAATATGAATAAGGAATATCATTATTAAAAAAATGTAGTGGTTGCCATAGATTTGCTACTATCCTTGTGGTTAGATTGTTCATAGTTAGTATAGTTGACTAGACTTTATCAACTAAGGTTTAAATATGGTTGCCTTCAACAAATGTGATTTTTATGATTTGATTACATTTATGAAAATTTTGACATGAAAAATTAATAACTTTTCTATAAAAAATGGTTAAATTAAAAAAAAAAATTATGTCAAAGCCACCCATGTACTAACACCACAACACTAACATTAACCATTAGATTAGCACAATGATCAAACCAACAAAAAAATCTTTTGATTACAAAAGTAGAATGCATAAGTTTAAACATGAATTGAAATACAACAAAACTTGAGCAAACAACATAAAAAAGAAGAAGGAAGTAAGGCAATGTATACAAAACAAGGAAGTTTAAATGGTAAACAACAACACACCATTCATTCAAGAGGATGATAAGTTTAGGCTAGCCAACAAAAAGATCTCGAAGCTCCCACCATAGCTCACAACTCCCATTAATTAAACAAGGAGGAACCAAATTGGTATATGATATTTTTAATTTTTTTTCCTAACCCTAATATTGAGGTACCTTGGCATGAAACAAAGATATTTGGACAATAGATACGAGGCTAGTTTGTTATGCGATACCATTGT
>Ga0209208_10004528_pt1 | contig 19672 bp, 18 predicted proteins | sample S1TSphfallax_3_FD_187694 | JGI IMG/M metagenome (GOLD analysis project Ga0209208, IMG submission 187694) | Host-associated microbial communities from peat moss isolated from Minnesota, USA - S1T2_Fd - Sphagnum fallax MG (SPAdes) (version 2) | ecosystem: Host-associated > Plants > Peat moss >... | reverse complement strand
CCAGGAAAAAAATGGTCAGAAAGGCAAAGGATCTAAATGGCCGAATAACATCATCATCCATAATAACCACATTAACACAAGATTGTGTCCTTGAGAAGAAACAATGTTGTAACAATTTCTCCTATGTGTCCAATTGAATAATCAGGAAAAAAAAGCAGAAGAAGTTACGTCTCAAAGGAAGAGAAGAAGCACCCATTTGTCTGCCAAGAGCTGTAAGAAAAAGTTATGGTGTCTCTTCAGTCCTTTTACATCAACCTGTTGGATTCACATCCTTTCAGAGTAGAAACAACTTCCTAACAACAAAGCACAAGCATGGCCAATCCATTAACAAAAAATTCATTTGCACAGGACGCCACCAGCCTCTCTCCTTACTGAAAAGCAAACATATCTCTGTGTGCATGTCATGACTGCTGTGGATTGATTCTTCTAATGAAATACAGCAAGCACATAGGATCAGATGATGCCACAACAACATGCAAGCAGCGGGGGAGAGCATGATACCCTACTTACTACAAGCAGACTGATGCTGACCATGATCTTGATGTGCGCTTGATGCTGATTATGATGTTGATGTGAGCTTGATGCTGATCATGATGCTGATGTGAGCTTGATGCTGATCATGATCTTGATGTGACCTTAATGCCGATCATGATGATGTGACCTTGATGCTGATCATGATGCTGATGTGATCTTGATCTTGATCTTGATGATAGCTTGATGCTGATCATGATGCTGATCATGATGCTGATGTGATCTTGATCTTGATCTTCATGCATGTTAGCTTGATGCTGATCATGATCTTGATGTTAGGTTAATGCTGATTATGATGCTGATGTGAGCTTGATGCTGATCATGATAATGGTCAGCACTTATTAGTAACTTGGGGCAGATTGAAAAGATTTTTTCAAACGCCACCTGCTATAGCCTGTCATCAGACTGGTTGTAGGCAGTCAATGAAACGGAGTTCGTAACCTCCAAAAAAAGCTACCTACCTAGTAACCTACCAAACGAACTACCTACCTAGTAACCTACCAAACGAGCTACCTACCTAGGAACCTATCAAACGAGCTACCTACCTAGTAACCTACCAAACGAGCTACCTACCTAGTAACCTACCAAACGAGCTACCTACCTAGTAACCTACTCCTTAGACTTCAAGGGAAGTATTCCCTTTAGGAGAGGCATTCAAAGGATCCTAATGGCCTTTGTTGATATGGAGGCATATCAAACCTGCCTTTAAAACACTAAAACATGTTTTGTTCCAAATGGAAGATTTTTTAAAAATGGTTCCATGCTCAAATCAAATTAGTCAAGATTGAATTTCATGTAGGGAGATCTTGGACTTTGTGGAGAACAAAAATGAAGAGGCTTCACTTTGTTTAAGATGTTAGTTAATTTCTTTTTAAACCAAATTAAATGTTGCATTTGCTTTGTTCACTTGAGAGGAAAAGCCCAACTATGTGCATCCTTTTTTGAGCAACTTTGTGAAGGTCACATGGTTATGGCATAAAAGTGCCATGATGAACATGATGTTCCTCGTTGAGGTCAAGTCCCATGAAAAGGATCATGGTTGTAAAAAGATTTAATGCATTCACAAACTTACTAGGTATTATAGATTCATAAAAATTTGTGTGAAATTTGATTTTCATAGGTTTGTACAAAATTTGTATGAATTTCATATTATGATTAATATGAACGATATTTATATATGTTCAATATTTTAAATATTCAAACAAATAAAACATTTTTTTGAATGATATACATGAATGTTCATATTTAATATATTAAAATTGCATAGTTGTATGCAAAATTATATCATTGTAATTGAACATATTTAGTTTAAATGTAAATCATGTATTTCACATCAAAACATTATAAGTTAAAAAAACACATCATTTATATAAAAATTATATAATATTTATATACATAGTCATTATACTTTGTAGTCCAAGATTTTGCATGGTACCAATTGAAATTTTGTGATATTGAAAGTTTGTAATGTTAGATTAGGAAAATTTATCCCTTTCATCATTAGGTGCAACCTTCATTAATGCAAGTTGTGTGAGCAAAAAAGTTCCAAAACTAAAGTCCATGACAACTTCATCCATAAACACATGTAAGATTTTTTTTTCAAAATTTTAATGAGCCAATTGCTAATAAGAATGAATATTATGCATTATCTAATATCACTTGCTATTATATATATTGTTACAAATCTTTTTGTTATTACAACTTGTTTCTTCCAAAATCATTATGTAAATCCTTTATGATTTGATTTATGTCAAAGCTAATTCATCCTAAAATATGTATGTCTATTCTTTTACAACCCATATTGATTTCATGTAATCAATCAAAGAAGACAATTACATTTAATTCCTATCATCCAATTGCTCTCGTGAAACGTGGAAATGCACCATCTATAATAAAACTAACACATGGTTCTGCTATTGCACCACATTAACAATGATGCTCAAAAGAAAATCATTTTTAAAATAAATAATATTATTATTTAAAAAGGAAAAGGTTGCCATGACAAGAGTAAACAAGAAGAAGGCCCTTGTTAATATTGGATAGGAGTGTAAGACCATTTTTTATCTTTGCACCCCATGAATAGAACAATAGTTTGTTCACAATTTGAATATGGTTTCTCTTGATTTTAGTCCTTATGTTTTGAAAGTTGTGCATTGTTTTTAAATGTCAATAGTATCAATAAAAAAACTAAACAAATTCCATTGAATACCATGCGTAAAATATAAGATTGAAAAGTTTTACATTTAATTGACACAACAATTTATAAGTTCAAGGAGATCCTAAAACTAAAAAGGTTTTAAGACTCGTTTTTAGAGTTTATGTACTTTTCATAGAATGAATTATTAAAAAAAATTCATGTTAGTCAATGTTATCAACAATTACAATGATCCAAAAAAAATTACGCTAAAGTTGATTACGTTTGGGAAGATGAAGAATATTTGAATGTTATTATTACTTTCTTACAATGTCAATTAAGGACCATCAAAGATTTATCTTTAGTGAATTATTTTATTTGTTTTTTCCAAAACCCTTTCTTGAAATGTCCTTAGTTGTTAATGATTGGAACTTTGTCATATATTGTTTTTTTGATAGAAAATTTTCAAATTATGCATCGGTTGGCTACGTGGGAGGCTCCAAATTTGAAGATATTGGTGAAGTTCATGATTTGTTTGATCTTTTTAAACATTATCATCCTTCTACAAAAGCCTTCTCTTTTTCTTCTACGCATTACAATATGTCCATGAAACTTGATCATTACTATGTGACAAAGAATGCTTCATCTTTCATTAATAATTATAAACATGTTCCTCTTCCTTCTTCTATCTTTGACCATGAAGCTAGAGTTTTTTTCATTATTTATGCCATTAATGTCACTAAAAAAAGGTTTTAATTGAAAGTTAAACATTTTCCTACTGAAAAGACTTACCTTCCAAAAACTTGTAAAAATGACCATTTACGACTTCACTTGTACTCAACATGCTTATCCAAATACAAAAGGTCAGTGGAAAATTTTGAAATATGTGATTTGATTTGTCTTCAAGCCACGCATTAAAGAACAAGCTCAAAGAAATAAAATAACCATTAATATTCTTGAAAAACAAAATTTGCGAATTAATGAAGACTTTTGCTCAAAACAAAATTGTGTTGAATTACCTATTAAAAAAAGGTTTTTTAATGCTTGCTAATTATTATAATGGCATTCACATCATAGCACAATTGAATGTGGCAACAAAAGATGTCATGGAAGGTGAAAATCCCACTATTTTTTTTTCTTGTAAAAGTTAAAGTCTCCAAAATCTTTTATCACTGAGATTGAAAATGATTTTAATGTTGTCATTAATATTCAAGATATTTTGCCCAAAACCATTATTTTGTATTGCATTTGTATCAAACTAATCCAATAAATTAAAGATAAAAAACCAATTTCATTTTTTAGTGTTATGAATGTTTAATTCATTAATGAAGAAAATGAATTTTGTGATAAGAAAGTTGAAAAAAAATGGTGTTTAGAAGTTTTTTAAATGAGTCCAATGACAAGGAGATTAGTATTAATGGTTTTTCTTAATGGTAAAAAATTGTCTTATGTTGGATAAACACCATGGATGTTAGGAGACAATAGTATTGTCACTGTCACGGGCATGAAAAACTATAAGAACATGAATTAAGCCAAGGGCACAAGAAGGTAAACAATGATGCAAGGGATGATGCATGTGGTTATGTTGATGCAAGTGATGATGCAAGCAATGGATGATGTGTCCATGATAGTCACTAAATGGTAGTTACCATTCGGTGGCAAAATAATTTCAAAAAAATTTAGAACGAAAATATTTTTTTATAGTAGTATCATTAATACAATGAACTTTTTTCATGTGACAAAATAATCATAAGTTAGTTTTGAGAATATTTCTAAGAAAAATAATATTGGTTACTAGAAATAATATCCTAATATGGTTTACTTATAAAGGTATCATAATAATTATTTAGTTACAAATCATAAATATTTTATTTACCATCTTCTATTTACTAGGGGGTGAAACCATCTAGGTTCATTAATCCAAGTGGATAAAAGATGGATGGATTTCGTTTAACTAGGATGTGTGAAAGGGATTAAGATAAGGAAATATAAAAAGATAAGGAAATTTAAAAAGGTAAGGACTCAACCTTTGTGTGATGAACATCCTTCTTAGGTTCTTTAATTATTTTTTGGAAGGAGTGAAGGATTTCATTAGAAGAATCTTAAAAGATTAAAAGATTAGATCATTAGCATTAGGAGGATGCTTGTGTGAAAGGAGAATAACATGGAAAAAAAAAGTATTTATCCTTGTGTAATGGGTAATGGTTGACGATTGTGTAGATTTTAATGTTTCTTCTTAATGCGTGTTCTTTTTAAAGTGTGATAAAGGAAGGGAGAACAACTCATATCAAGTTTGTGTAAATGTTTGTTATTCTTATGTATTAGTTTTTTTTCCATCTATAAAGTTAAAATATTATTTACTATCTTTGTTTTAGATGATCAAACTTGTTTCATTTTTAATCAAAACATTAGTGAAAAATGTTCAATTTTAGGGAGGTCTAACTTTCAAAAACCCAAATTTATTTTCTTGTGTACATTGAAACAATATTTGATTATGTTTGAAATTTTTTTTTACAAGTTTCTAATATTGTGAAATTGATTTTACTTTATCTCTTAGTTCCTCACATTTCAAAACAAATCAATTGTTATGTTGATTATACATGGTTTTCTCTCTTATGATTTCAATGTTTATTTTTGAATTAAACAAGGTTATCCATGGGTTCCTTTTCTTTTATTAGTTGCAATTGAACTTATTGCTTATAACATTAAAAACTCACATATTGATATTTGGTTAATTGAAGCAAAATTTACCTATAAAGGTTATTTAAATGACACATGTTATGTTTACACAAATTATCACAAATTAAAATATGTTTGAAACTTTTGTATTTTATAAAAAGGTTTTTTTGTCTTAAATTGAATGAGAATAAATCATCCATAATTCTTTTAGGCACTTGTATAGAAATGCTTCGACCTCTTGACATCCTTTACAAGTGGTACATACCTAGTGACATAAAACAATTTTAGGCATATAAGTGAGCAACCTTTACAATGATAATCTTTCTTGGAATGAGATGATAAAAAAGTCTTATAGGTTCATACATGAATGGATTCCAAAATATCTAACAATCTATGGTTGGATTTGTGTTGTAAAAAGTTATGTGACAAACAAAAGTTGGTACTTGACCTTTGTAATTCCACCCCAAGAAAAAATGGTTTTGAAAATTAATGCAATTGTGGAACTTTATTCAAAACATTTTTTGCTTCTATGAAGACACCACCACAAATCAATATTTGTCATGTTGGAGTGTTCAAACATTAAGGCATTAAGGCAACTTAATCTCCTTGGGGGTTTAAATGTTCAACAATATGATTTCCAACTAATTGTAATGCATTCAAAATGGATTGTTACATTTACTTGAGGGGGGATACTACTTGAAAAAAGTAGAAAATATGTGAGCAAAAATATAGGGTGCAATATATTGGTTATTGGGTAAAAGTTATAAGTTGATTAATTCAAAAAGAAGGTTACGTATATTGGAAAAATATATACAATTAATATAGGTGTGTAAATATTTAATATTATAAAATTTTAATAAAAAAAAACATACGCATTAAAGTTTTAAAGTATTAGTTGTTAAGAGGTTCAATTATTGTGAAATAATTTTTTGATTAATTTGTGAGTAATAAAAGTTTGTAAATTACAATTTTCTCATTTCAATTACATTCCATGTATGAAAACATGATAAAGTAGCCCAAAAAGCTGAGGGTCTCCAAATAAAAGTTATAATAAGTAAATGAATTTGTGAAAATAATATCAATTTTTTGGGTACATTTTTCAAAAACTATTGTTGGTATTGGTTTCAAATTTTTATTGATATTATTATGTTTTCCCAATGCATTTACAAGTACTTGAATTGGACCTTTAGTTTTTGGTAGTTTGAAAAAAAGATATCAAGTATTTGAAAATATATTAATTGTTTTTGCAAATAATTGTTTCTTTTTTCCCAATCTTCAATATTAATGTGGTGAACATTCTAATATATTTTTTCTTCTCAATGGAGTTTTCTTTCATAATTAGACTCAACCTTAACCCTCAAAATTAACATAATTTTTGGGAATATTTTTGGGGTATTTTTTTAAGTCCAAATTGTCATGCCCGTATGCACGGCCTCATACATGATGGCTGGTTACGGGCATGCCAGTCATATCTTTTAGGGTTAATGTACGGTTGTAGGGTTAATGTACGTTCTTAAGTGATTATACGCTATTAGGTGTTTAGGGTTTCAGCTTTTTGGTGGTTGTATAAAAGGGCCAAGCCCTTCCCTTCTCCTTTAGTTTTTCTAGAATTCCTTGTATGAGAGTTGCCTCCATAGTCTACTTGGATTTTCTAGATGCTCATACATGAAAATTTCATCTCAGCCTCCCTTGTGCATTGTATATATATGTGTGTGCATGCATATCTTTTTAGTTGATTAGTTTCTATCTTTAATTGGTTTTAGTCTGTTTGTTTAGTAGAGTTTCATGCGGATTCACACCCTTATGACACTGTATGTCACGACACTACACGTCACGACAAAATGATATGGTACAATTCTTTTTTTGGAGAAGTTAAAGGGAGGTTAGAAATGTTAATGAAAAAATCTAGAAGTTCCATTTGATTTGAGATGCTAGAAGAAGGTTAAAAAGTTTTGAAAAATATTTTGAAAAATATTTTACAAGTAGAAAACAAGCTAACAAGTAAGGTCAAAATATCTTACTTGCACCTCCGTGGTTTCATTTCTGCTTTCAATTCCAAATTTTTTTAACTTCAAATTTTCTATAAATTTAAACAAAATTTAATATAGGTATTACAATTGGATGCTAGAAAAAAAATTATAACAAATATAGGGTGGCTAAATATGTGCATATTAAAAACTTAGATAATAATAGTATGAGGAAAAATATAAATCCAAAACTTGATATATCCCCCCTTGCCCAAATCATAAGTCACAAAAATAACATTAAGTGTCCCCCCATGTACATTTATTAATCCTTGAACATCAACTTCTTGGAAACATCATCAAAGTCAACAATTTGATGCAACTTGGGCTAGGGCACATTCTTTTTATTGCATACAAATCAATATCAACATTAAAATCCATTCCATATCAATGGAAATTCTACCTTGCAAGTTGGTCCATTGATGAGTTTTATGTTAGTCCACCACTTTTAGATTTTGAATGCCTATCAAATGGATATTTATGGTTCAACCAATTTATGAAAAAAAAAATGGCTATTCTTTTGGTCATTATTTCACACCCAACAAAATTACTTCAACTTTGGCCCTTTTTTATTTCAAATGTTGTCATGAGGTTAACATTATTAAACTACATTTGAAATTCATGAACATGGCTAAATTATGAGCTAAATATGACATCATGATAACCAAAGTGTTATAACAATTAATCAAATGTATCTGACACAATGGTGACTCATTATTGCTAAAATGGTGAGAAAGCCCTTTCATGAAGATGAATGGATTGTTGAAAAGAAGTTTTCCCATATGAATACCAACTTCATGTGTACAAAATACTAAAATATCTTTTTGGTAAAGATTATGTTATGCAATTTGTCATTGATCATATTAATTTTGTTATCTTTGCAATTGATTTGCCAACACATTATAATCTATCTAAAGCTCATGTGATGAAAACTTAATTACATTTGTCTCATTGAAACAAAACTCAAAACTTCATAATTAGCCAGTTATTTTTATAAAAAAGACATTGTGGCTTCTATGAGAGCAATAAATTGTTATTATCATGCATATCATGGTTTACACACAAAAAGGTTGTGCCATTGCATCAAATGCTAGATGAGATGCACATCTTGGAATCAATGTAGATTAAAGTCAAAAAAATTCAAAGTACTTAGGAGATTCCATTTTTCACAATCGAACTAAAGAACTTCTCTATAACATAAATACAAGAATATGTATGATTGGCCATTAAATTGAAAAGTTGAGACATTCCAAAATATGTGTATAATGCAACCACATCCAACTTCTATGGTTATGCTTCAAAGGTCTTATACATGTTTTGTATCCTTTGTTTAACTTTCAACATCTAGACTACTTCATTATCCTATTTGGTTTCAATTTTGACATATCAATTGAAGATTGAAACCAAATAGGATAATAAATCAATGAAATCATGGAAACTTCTACATGGTGAAATGTCACATGCAATATGGTATGCACAAAATTAAAAACTTCTCGAAGACATGAGCGTGAGTATCAATGAAATTCTTGCTATTGTGAAATGTTAAGTCCTTCAATCTATACAAGTCCATAATTATGTACATCAACAATTATCTTTAAAAAAAAGGAAAAAAAGGCATTGTTTAAAATTGAATCTATGTTTGTGAATTCAAAAGGTCCCATTATGTTGTTTAAATACAAGAAATGTGTTCATTTTATCTCATATTCTTTCATCTAGATTAACACCTAGGATGCTTGAGTGATTTTAACTTAGAAAAATCTTCCTTCATTTAATTTTTTTTGTTTTTTTTCTAATCCTTTCATGATCTAGCAACCTAGACCATCCAATGACCATGAAGCCTTATTTTAGATTCTCTTTTATATTCAGGTTAAAAAAATAAAATCCAAGTTGGGACTAGTGGACATATATTGGTTCCATTTTTTAATTTACCCAAGTCCATTTGTGAAGTCTCATTTTATAGTCGTCTTCAATTTTGAAATTAGTCGTGATAAGAAAATTTGATTGATTGCGTAATACTTTTATCATTATGGTAATAATTAAATCATTTTAAATAAATGTTTTTATCCTTTTTCAAAATTAGCTGCTCAAAATGTCAAAAAATAAAATAAAAATTTGGACATTATTATCGATTGTTGGGCCCAAAGCTCGATGTTGCAAGTGTGTTTTTAAAGTAGTGCAAAATTACATGACACATCTTTTTCCCACCTCAACTATAGGAAATTCAAGAAATTTTTATTTTTATTACCAAAGTAGGGGGAATGGAAAAAAAATTAGAGTACATTAGAGTTTTGCGCTATTGTGTGCTACTAGTGACAATCAACTATTTTATTTTTCTTATGTTTTCATATGGTTTCATTTGGATTTCAATAATTCATCATTATTTGTGTCAATGTCAAATTTGATTTAAATTAATATACATTTATTTCATGGGCATGAAAAGACACATGTTAATTTGTTTTGTTCTTTCATATATATCCATGTTGGGTTGGTCGATATGGAAAAAAGAGTGAAATAATCATAAAATGAAGGTATTATTTGTTAAGAAAGATGGGAGATAGTTATTAAGAAAGTTCATAGAATTTTTTAAAATATAAAATAATAATAATAATAAAATAAAATAAATGTATATATAATTAAGCTTGAAAATGAGATAATTATTTTGAAATGGTCTTTGGAATGGTTCATGAACGACCATACAAAGGATTTAAAAAAATCCTCATATAAAAAAAAAATAGGCCTATTATTATTATTATTATTACCTAGGGGTCAAAATCCCTCATGCCCGTCGGTATATATTATTTATTATGCACTTTTTAAGCAGCCTACAGGATTTGAACCTGTGACGTTATTATATACTCTATAAATGAATCTGAACATGATACCCTTCAGCCTTAATACCCAGTTCAGAAACGTACCCACGGTTCTCAAAAAACAACTAGACAGCATCAACTCATCACCCCAGAAAACCGCCGGTTCTTTAGTGAAACCTGAATCCAGAACCAGTGGTTCGCTGATTCTGGCTCCCTCCCTCACCAGAATTCAGAACCGGTGGTTCTCGGATATTTGGACCACAAACCAAAACCTGCAAGTACGAGCAAAATCAAATACCCGCCTAACATTGGTCCCCTGCGACGCGCACCAGGGCCCTTCCTTTAAATTTTAGTAAAAAATAGAAAAAAAAGAGAAAAGTATAGAAGAAATGAGGAAAAGAAAAAGAGGAAAAAGAAAAGAAATTTTTTTAGGGTTTGAAGGACGAGGACGAGGAGTTTGTTTTTCCTGAACTCCTCGTTGGTGTTCTTGTTGTCATTGCGTTGCGAGTTCGCCCGAGCGATGGCGCTGGGATGCGAGCGCACTTCGTCGTCGCCCGAGCGATGGCGCCGGGATTCGAGCGCACGCAGCAGCAGCAGCAGATCGGTGCTCAGCTGCGTCCTGGGTGGACAGATCAGTGGCCGTGGATGCAAGGGGTTGCGGCAGTTACCATGCACGCTTTTACGCTCGTTGCAACCGAGCGTGCAAGCTGTGGCGCCCTTGTGTATGGAGCTGGAGGCGGCTCTCATCGAGAATCAAGGGGAAGCTTGCGCCCGTGTACTTTCCACCATCTCGCATACCATTTGTGAGCTGAACAGTCCACATCTTCAGCTCAATCGAGAGGCTTTCGTTCTTTTCGGCGGTGATGTACTACTATTGAGATGTCTGTTCTGTCCCTTTGCCACTACTGAAGGCAGCGGAAGCAGCGGCGGCAGTGCTGGTGTTGCTGGCTCGGAAAAAATGGTGTCCATCAAGTTGTTGTCTTTGCAAAAGGAGTGTCTTAATATCCTGCGAGAACTGTGTTGTACTGTGACCTATTTCACGGAGTCTCTGGCAGCGCATGACGATTTCGTCATCAATTTGTTCGGTCTGATGGGATTCTACAGTACTTTTGATTGTGGTAAGGGGCTCTTGACCATATGGATAGTGTCCTGGACATCCCCCTTTTGCACCCATTTGCACTACTCCCCTCAATTCCTTTTGTAGTTGCTGCAAGCAAGCGAGCACAATTTTCTACTGCCATGGTTGTTTTGACCTAATTTGTTTGAAAGAAAAATCATCTCACGGTGGAACTGCAATTGTGACTTCTTTGACACTGTGAATCATGGGATTCATATCTTCAGCCCTAAAAACCTTCGTGACCTACTCATAAGATTTGAGGTTTCATTGCTTGAAATTTGCACTTTGCTTTTGGATTTTGAACTGAGTCTTGTTCCAAGCAACCTTTGGTTTTTTGGCTTTTTCTTTCTGAAATTCAGCAATTTCAGCAATCTGCCATTGTTATGGTGATATGCAGAAATTGAATTGAATTGAATTGAGCAGTCTCAGCAAATTGCATATGAAAAAAAATTGCTACTGAATTTGTTTTCTCAACCTCTTCTTCTGGGGGAAATTTTGGATTTTGTGTATTTTTTGGTGGGGGTTGGCAGCGGTTGTGCTAGCAGAGGAGGTGCTGGCTGTGAGAGAAGACACACTAAGGGTGCAGGAAATTCCAAACTTCACAAGTCTTGTGCACAAATTCTCATCCCGACAGCTTGCTTCTTTTTGCCGAGTCCTTGCAATGGTTGTTTTTGAACCTGAGGTAGGATGAAAAATCTCATTGCTCTTAGTGAAGCCGTGGCCTTCTTTTGCCCAATTTGAGATCAATCAAAGTTGCCACTTGTGGCAACTTATACTCTCTCTTTGACTGATTGCCAAAATGTGTTGGTTGTGCCCGGCGGATGGGCCCCAAGGCAGGAAACTGGACAGGCCAGGTGGATGTGGGGCTAAACCAGAGTGGTGTGGAAACTGGGCCACCAAAGCCAAAGATGGAGGAGGAACCGGGGTGGACAGTGGTGGACAGGAACCATGATGCTATTCTCCTCATCCCCGACATTCTTTCTCGCCTTGTTAAACTGCTCATGCTTGACAAATTACCCTTCAGCCATGAGGTGGGTGGGTTACATGTACAAACTCCTTGCTGCATGAGTCTCAGAGATGGATTCTCCAAGCATCTGGATGGGTTTAGAATGTGTTAACCTCTGATAGGAAGAACTAGGTCACATGTGGGCGAATATGAAGAGATTGGGAGGGACTATGGCACCTTTCACTTCAACTGTCTCCCAGTCAACAGAGTGTATAGGCTGTGTCTTATTTAGGGCTTCGAGGGTCATTTGCACATTCACTAGTGTAATGCACTGATATTCCTCAAGGGGGTGCAGTCTGTTCTCTCATCGGAGGTTTCTGCATTTGCCATGACAATGTCAGTCAACGGCAGTGCACTCGAGAGCTTGTATAATGCAGTAAGTGAAGGCCGAGGCCACATTTTAGAAGAGGTTCGAGCTAGCAACACAAGAGCAGAAATGCATGTCGTGATTGACCCAGCATTGCAGTCACAGCAAACCATGGCAGGCACAAGCTCCATGGATGACAGAGTTGTTAATTGGAACATTACATTTTTGGACCGCACTGGCCTTTCTACGGGTGTCATACATTTGGCTACTGTAAGTCCCTGTCAATCATTTTTCTGAGAGTTGCTTGGAAGCTGTCTCCTTACCTGACCTCAATTCCCCAAGACCCTGAAAGCAGGGTTCATGAGGCTGCACAATCATTATGCTTTTCCATCCTGCAGTCCTTATGATTTGCTTCTACAATGTGCAGACTTGTATTGGGTCCACCTGACAGTAGGTGTAAACTGTGGTATGATGATAATGGTGGCAGCATCATGTGGAGGTGCTATTTGTTCTTTGTGCACTGTGCGGTGGTAAGAAACGGGAGCAGGTGCAAAATCGCTTGGGCGAACTAGGATTAGTGGGTGTGCTGACACAGTTATTTGATAAGTTGGATTGGAAGGCCACACAGTCTCGCTCTAGCTCACGTGGTATTCATGGTGTAGGATGCGCCTGCAACCCTAAATCTGTACGTTGCATAAACCCAGTAATGATTGTAGTGCTTATAATTCCACCTTTATTGGCATCAAACAGTTTCTGCTGGAAGAGTAGTACTCCTCCCTCATGGGTAATTGTTTTTCCAGGCCCTCAAGATTCAGTACCTGAGGTTGATACACAATTTTTGCGACCGTGATAGTTGTAATCGGGTGAACAAGCAGCTCCTCTTACTCCCAGCCCCATTCAAGGTAAGATGGTAGCCCCCTCAACCCCAGCTAGTTTTTTGAGTTTTTGGAGAATGAACCTTAACTGCAGTGAGTCATCAGGCAAGACCACAACAGAAGAGTGGTCCCTGCTTACTGCAGAAATTCCAAGTAAAATTTGGAATGCTCTGTCAGGTAGGTTGAACCATAGATGGTTGAAATATTTGGGACTGCAGTTTCCATGTTTGGGGAGATTGCTGATATGGATTTCTATGCTGGTGTGGGGAAACAGGAAAGCAGTTGGTTTCCAAATCCAACAGCAGAAGTCAAGGATTCTGATGGCCTAATGCTCAAAATACTCAAGGTTCTTATTAAGGAGCCTGCAGACTCTCTCTACCGGTTTGTTCCTCTCATTAATGTTCTGCATTTACCTTCCCCAGTTTTGTGACATACCTTTGAGTCCTTTACTTAAAACCTTCTGAAGGTTGGTGCCATGTTTCTGAATGTTCTCTTTGATAGTTCCGAAACCAATAGGTTTCTGCTGTCCTAGAACTTGGTCTTTAACAGGATAAAAGTTTGTGGGCAACTTGCAGGTTCTGGCTGGCATCATGTGTTGAAGCTTTCTTGGGAGGTGCAGACTCCAAAAATCAGGTACACATACAACTTGCGCTACACATATGATAGACAAATTCCATCAGGCACAGTGAAACTCAGCACACCCATATTGAATTTTGCAGCAGGGAATGTGATGTTTAAGCCAGGCCCGTTGAAATATTTGGGTTGGTGTGAGGATCATGTTGAATTGAATTGGATCCTGGCTTACCTCTTTGATGTACAGACTTTAGGATCATTCCTGTATTGTGATCTTGTTGTCATTGTGTATTGAATTATGAAAGTGAAATTCACTTGTGACTAGAGCTGCAAAAGTGCATTTGCAGACCACTAACCTTCATGGAAAAAAAATTCCAGGAGTTCGTGGCATCGACGGGCCTCATGGAGCATCTTTTGGCTGAGATTCTGAAAGGGGGCTTTCAGTGTGCCACTTCCTTACAGGTCTAATTTTTTCAGTAACCTGACCACATAGTTTTTGTTGAGTAAATAGTTAAGATTATCTATGGGATGGCTTGGGCAATGGATGACTCAGCCATTAAGCCAACTTTGCCCTCAGGGAGTCAGCTCAAGAGTCCATCAGCTATGTGTACCATGTGTTTCACACATTTTCTACAATTGTTGTGTGTCATTTTTTAGGGTGCCATGCTGGGGTAGTCATTCGCTCAGACTGCAAAATGCCCATTTACTTGGCGAGATTGGCCCTCACTTTTTTTGTGTTTATGTTGGCAGATCAATTTTGATCTTCTTGGGGAGCTCATCAAATTCAACCAAACCTTATTCCAACAGCTTAACAGATTGTTGGTCGGGGATAAGTTTGACCGGTTTGTGGAGGTCTCTATCTCTTTCAAGATCTTTTCTTTGCAACAATTAATTGCACTGTTATATTCAAGGACCCTTTGTATGCAGTAAGACTGTGGATCAGTTACTTGTGTTTCATAATGTGCTGTGCCCAGGACCTGTTCCTTTGCCTAGTGTAACACCTGTCTACAAGAAACCTGTTTACAATCTAATGCTGATGCCGTGGTTTTACAGGTCTTGGTCACGAATTTGGTGGACTCAAATGTGTTTGTGCGGTCTGTGGTGCTATCATTGGACTACTTCCGCAGACATCAATGGGCAGAGTCAGCCTCCAATGGTCCAGGATTGGTTGCTATTTCTGCACCAGAAAGGCGAGCAAATATGAGCAATGCTGATTATCGAGTCAATGATAGTAGTGTGGCAGCAAATTATGACGCAAAATTCTGCAAGGTTACCGCATTTGTGTTCCATAATACACTGCGACTTCTACGGGACCTCATGTGTGCTGTTCGTCTTAGCGATGTCAACCAGGTGATGCTGACTTCAAAGACTCCATGAGATTTGCTGGAAGAAGTCAAGTTTCCCTGCATGTGCTTTTTGGGTTTTAAGGCTGACAGATAAAGGTGGCAATGGTGGGGTTGTGTTGTGTCTGTGGGATCCAGGACAACATTTGTGTGCTGAACACTGTGCTTATATTTTTCATCTTTGCTGAGCGGGATGGAGAGTTGCAGCTCTACTTGCAAGCACTAAGAGCAGCTGACCATCGTGTACTTTGCACATTCCGCTCACTACTCGACTTCTGGAGAAGCTACTATTTGAGGAAAAGGGGTCGGGAGTGCATTTCACTTCAATACAGCACACAGTTGGATTTTTCAGATTGGCTTCATGTAGTGGACTTGCTGTGCTCACAACCAGACTCACCCACCTCTCTCTTGTATTCACTGCCATCCATGGGTGCTCAGTGTATGGCTCTTGCTGCCTCAGGTGAACCACTGCCACAACAATGTTAAGAGTGCAGCCAAGAAGTTTAGTGTGCATAATACTTGTCATGCTTACAAATCTAGATAGGTGTCTAATAGGGTAGATGCTGTTTGATTTATTGTGTGAATACTAGCATTGTGAGTAAATTTAGCTTAAAACGGGGGTGCAAATTGTCGCCAAATGACAGGCAATTGCAAGCCAAATTGTCTTTGCTATCTTAGTGTACTTCTAGTCAAGTTTGAGAGTCATCTGTGAGATAACAAGCAGGTTACTCATAGCAACAAAATCAATCATGGACTACTTCAAGTATTGCAATAATGGGAGAATTTTCTCATATCTTGGGGTCCTTCAGTCCTTACAAATGGGCCTCCTGTTTTTCTAAATTAGGCAAGAAATGAGGTTATGACCAGCATTGGCTGGTTCTTGATTGTTTTTCCACTTACACAGGGTATCAAGTATGAAGATTTTTCAAATTTTCTAGGACCAGCCTGGTATCAACTTGTTGAAATAATCAACCAATAAGGGTATCAATCTATTTGTTTTTTTTTTTACATATAAAAACCGGGTGGTATGCATAAGGGTCGGTTTTTGCAAGTCCTTGCTAAGAACTGAGCAATATAGTGCCTAGGTTAGTTATCAAACAATTTTTTTTTTAAGCAATTTTTTTTCCTATTCTTCTTCTTCTTCTTTTCCTTTTTACATTTTTTTTTTCTTATTATCATTCTTTTCACATTTCAGGACCCTCGTTTTTTATCATGATTTTTTGATTTGAAAAGAAAATGGTAGTACTTATGTGAGATTTTGAAATACTATGTTTGCTCTATATCACATACTAGTATCAAAGAGCTCAATCCAAGGAAGCATATGAAGGTAGCACTAAAGAGTTTGAACAATGAGTTTCAAATCCAAGTGTGTTGAAAGGGAAAGGATTTTGGTTTTCAATCATGATCCTTTGATTTGAGAAGAAAAATGGTAGTAGTTGTGTGAGACCTTGGAAAAGCAAGTCATGAAAATCCAGCGTTTCTCCATAGCTAATTTGGATATTTTTTAATACCACAATGACTTGCAGTGTGAGATCTTTGACAATAGAAGAAATGGAAGATTGAAACTTCACCTCAAACATATCAAAAGCCATGATTGATTTTTGAGAATGGCCACCTTGCAAACTTGCCAAAACAACATAATCATTTCGATTGTTGTAATTTTTGTTAAACCATGGATTAGGGAAAGTAGAAATTCATTAATACAATGGTATGCCACGATTTAAATGTACGAGCAAAAGCAAAGTTGGCCAAAGAGCTCCACTTGCTAATCACAATAAAACCCACACTTGCACACAACTAGTCAAAACAAAAAAATGAAACAAATTTGGCAATTATTATAATAAGTTTCAAAATAAATGTGCCTGGGACATTGGACATTTTGTGAAATCCTAGAAAATTGAAAATAAGAAGTTGATCCCATGCATAATTAGAAGTAACCAACTTAATTGACCAATATAGTCAACCACTTTGGTTAATTTACCTCAAAAATCCACCTAATGGCAAAGCAAGTCCATAAAAAATAGAGGAAAATGTTCATCAACATTCACATCCATCATTCCAGTTCATGATCAACATTGAAATAGCCAGCTGCATTCACCAATGTATCATTTTCATCAATGATATTTGCCTATTCCATAATAAATTCATCAATCAATTGCCATTCTTGTGGGCAATTTGATCTTACATCAACTAATCAATTTTTCATTATCATCATTAACTTGTTTAAATTATCAACTCATAGCCTACAGTGTCGAAAGTTGGTCAACTCTCTAGTTATGAATTTCAATTTAAGACCTAGGAATCCCCAAAATTTGTTGAGCCACAAAAAAAGCATTTGGAAATCATGCCTCATGGGACTTCCACCAAGTCAAAGGCGATACATAATCTCTTAGTTTCACATGCGAATGGTGAAAAAAACCCAAATCATTTTCAGCAACTTGTGCAAAATGGCTACAATTGAAATCACTACCCCAAAAGATGGAATCATCATTAATTGGTGTTGCTTTAATCAAACCATTAGTAGTGGGGTTTAAGAAATGAAAAGCAAACACCAACAATGGTAGTAAAATCTTGTTGTCATACTTAGCCACAATTTGTATCACTTTTGCCCATTGAACAAACACTTTCACCACATCAAAAGATTTCATATGCGAGTCCAACATTAATGCCAACATGTTGTGAGCCTTGATAGCATTGTAAGAAAATGTAAATGTTAGAAATGGAGTCAATGTAGCCTCAACTTTTGCCATCATATATATGTCATGTTCCTCTCATGTTTTTTTCAAAAACATGTTCAAAGTTAAATTTTTATTTTCACCCTATCTCTTATTCATGCATGATACATTGAAAAAGATGCCTTTATAACTACACAACTTTGTGCTTTGCAACAAACATAATTTTCATGATTTTCATTTACTTTCTTCCATTTTTAATTTATTATAGGGATTGTTGATGGATTTGATATTCATGTGAATTCTTTCTAAACATTGTTGTTCTTCAAGTCTTTTGTAATAGATTTAATTCCATGTTTTAGTATGTTGTTTTGTTAAAACTTGATTTCCTTATCATCTTTTTCTTATTTACTATCTATGTGTAGTTTGGCTAATTTTGTTTGCCCAATGTGCATGGGTGGTTAATTATTCCTTAGTGCTTTGCAATGTTTACATTTTCACAAGATGTAATATGTTTGTGATGTGGGGTTGTGATGGGGCATGATGGCTATGGACCACTTTAAAGTTGGCAGATTTTTCAACATGTTTGTTTTTGCCTAGAGAATTCAACAACCTATGGTGGAGATGTTTTTTCTTAATTTTCAATTATAAGAAGAACAATTGACAATGGACCTCACAATAATCTTTAGAAGGATAAACAAGCCTTTCAAATTGAACAATGTTTTGGACTAGGTATTTGTTACCTTCAACCTATTTAAAGGTTAATAGCAAAAGCATTTACATAATTGAAGCAATGTATTTTCAAAACTAATGTGAATATTGTTAGAAAAAAATTATCCGACTTAGGGGGTATGCACACAAACAACAGAAAAAAAAACCAAGGACATAAGATTTTACGTGGTTCAGCAAAAGCTTACATCCACGGAGCGCACCCGCACTCAACTCACACAATGAAATCAATGAATACAACATTGAAGAACTATCACACGACTCTCACAATTTCTCACTTCTTTACTTGGCACTCCACACCACCCTTAGATACTTACAATGAAAAAACTATATAGTTTCAAGTTCACCAACTCCTACTAAACTTAAACAACGGTGCAACTAATAGATAGGCTTGACGGTGCAACTAATTGATCAGGCTTCACGGTGCAACTAATTAATCAGCTTGACGGTGCTACTAATTGATCAGGCTTCACGGTGCAACTAATTGATCAGCTTGACGGTGCAACTAATTGATCAGGCTTCACGGTGCAACTAATTGATCAGCTTGACGGTGCAACTAATTGATCACGCTTCACGGTGCAACTAATTGATCAGCTTGACGGTGCAACTAATTGATCAGGCTTCACGGTGCAACTAATTGATCAGCTTGACGGTGCAACTAATTGATCAGGCTTCACACACAACAATCTCCCACTTGAAGACTAAAACTCGGGTGGACTTCTTCCTCTTCCTTCGATGACTAGTGGATAGGTACGACGCACTCATTCTTCTCTATCTTCAACCTTAAAGACCCACTGAAGCTACGCACAACTTCAGTTTTTCCGTAGTGACTGGTTTGGTTAACATGTCAACCGGATTCTTGCTCCCTGCAA
>Ga0209208_10004526_pt1 | contig 19677 bp, 15 predicted proteins | sample S1TSphfallax_3_FD_187694 | JGI IMG/M metagenome (GOLD analysis project Ga0209208, IMG submission 187694) | Host-associated microbial communities from peat moss isolated from Minnesota, USA - S1T2_Fd - Sphagnum fallax MG (SPAdes) (version 2) | ecosystem: Host-associated > Plants > Peat moss >... | reverse complement strand
TCCCGGCCCTTCTTTTGCCCATAACTTGGGCGACAGATGTCCAAATGCCCAATGCGAGGGCATTTTCGATATCTACGCTTCAAGACCTTTCCAATGACACCAAGAACACCCCAATGCGAGGTGTTTCGGGCCCTGCTGTCGAGCTCTAAACATTCGGGAGTCCCGGAGGACTCCAAATCCCCAACTCTTCTAAGTGTTGGGCTTCACCCCCACACTTGGCCAAGTTAGGGTTGCGACAGTTTAGAGTGAAAATCCTTTAAGGTGTACCACACATGACGAAAAGGGCCTAGTCCTTATTTCAGTCCTTTTTTACCCTATATTTTGATCCCCATAAAAAACAATGAATCAAAAGTTGTCAATTTTTTAAAAAGGACTATAGTTTATATTATTAAAATTATAGATTCCATCGTAATCATTCATAAATGTGTCTTTACATGGTAAAAAAGGACTAGGTAAGAAAGATAGAAAATGGTGACACTATGATAAAATTTTGGTACACGTTAAAAAATTTGCACCTTTTAGACCTTTTACAATTATGAATTGGAACTTTATTGTTGAACTAGATAGTAAATTTGGAAGTAATTTCATGTTTCAAAGTTTCAAACACATGAATGTATGCATATATCATGTATGTGGGTGAAGAACAAACATAATTAATTTTATAAGAGTTGTAACATTATTATGAACCATTGTTGGTCAAGGAAACCAATCTAATGCATAGTCTTTATAGAGCAAAAATGGTCGACATGATTACAACACAATTTAAGTTGGTTTGAAAATTGGTTTGAAACTCAACAAAACATTTAAACCAAAAGCATTCTAGAAAACTTAAGCCTCCAAAAAAACAACAAAAAATAATCAAATAGGTTAATGGTCTATTAGACCAAAATTGGTCAAATTGGCCATGACTTTGTAATGATGTAGAAGGCCACAATTGGACAATGAAGATGATGACATGTGGCACAATTAGATGCATTAATAAGAAGACATGTGTCATACATTATGCATGACACATGGAAATTTGGGATGTTAATAGGGTAAATACATGGTAGGGTGGACCAAAAATGACAAGAATTTACAAATTTGAAAGTCCATTTCCTTTGTATTTTTTTGAGCCTCGAAATGTTTTTTGTAGTTAGGTAGAAATAATGCATTGATTCCAAGCGAATTCTTTCCATTAAAACTTTTATTCTTTTAGAGCTCATTAATTAAAACATACATGCAAAATTTCAAAATAAATCATGTTGTTTTTTCAAGATGAAATGGACTTTTGAGAAAATGTGCTTGTTTTTCATTGAATAAAAGTCCATAGATCATAAAATTCATTGGATATGAATCAAATCATTTCAAGCTTGATTTCATTATTACATTTAAAAATAAAAACCAATTCCCTAAATGTTTTTGAAGTCCATCATAAAACCAAACCAAAGTCCATTCATTTAAATGTTGCTAGCGTTACATACCTTGATTTTTAGTTTCAAAAGTATATAACTCCTATAATTTTATATATTTTGTATACCAATCAATTTCATTACATAAATATTGAAGTCTATAATTTCAAAATGAGTCCCATTTAACAATTCCATAATGTGCAAAACAATATAGTAATTAGAACCACATTTAGGTGGTAGAAAAATGGACTACATTACTACAAAATTGGTCCACCTTACCATGCATCCACCCAATATGTATTGACACATGGCAATTTGAAAGGCCACATATTGATGACACGTGGATGAAAGTGTTGATGGATGAATTGACAATAGATAAAAATGTCAACAAGGGATGGCACCATATAATGCCATGTCGCAATCAAAGATGAAATGTTAGGATGATAAGTGGCATATATCTAGCCATTTGTAAGGATGGCCATTTTGACCAATTGTTAGATTGACAACTAGTGAAAATTAATAATCAAATTGGCCAAAGAGCTATTGGTCAAAAAGACACTAATCGAAAAAGTCGGGTCCAAAATGGCACATTGGTCAAGTTGAACATGGTCACAATTGGGGACTTTTTGACCAATTTTCCTAGTCAAAAAGTCGCGTTTTCTTGTAGTGAAAGTAAAAACAAAACATATTGATGATATTTGTGCCATTCTTTTCACCATTGGCCTTAATGGCCTTGTGAAAAACTTGTACATGGACACCTTGATTTGTTCCCACAATGTAAATGGGGTAGGGTAAGGATTTTTTACTTGATGGAGGATTTGGTGCTATACGTGGTTGGACATGATACCATGGAGGGTATCATGGATTCTAGGTAGGCCCTATCCATGGTCCTATTGGTCTTGTAGTGTATGTTATTGGATTTAGTCACTTAGGGGTCCACTATCGCCACCTCTTAGAAGACCACCATTGTCGCCTCCTAGAGGCCTATTACCACCATCGCCAAAAGGTCTGCCACCATCATTGCTTGTAGGTACATTTCCTCCACTGGTAGGAAACCCATCAACATCTCCAATCGGGGATGGTCTGCCTTTTCATTCATGGCATGATTTTCTAATAGGAACAATTCTTGGCATCCTAGGGTTGTGTTTTCTTTCAAATGAATCATTGTCTTCATCTGAAGGCTCCCCAAAATTGGCTTTGGTGGTGTTATGAAATTAGGTAACAGATTAGACATTGGAAGCCACATTGTAGGAGCATTCCCTATGCCACTTTAACCATAACTAAAACATGGTATATATGGTCCAACATTAGGATACATTGAATTTGGAAAACCTACCAAATTTTGCTCCATAACATTTCCAGTAAAGGAAACAAAGACATGTGGAAGAATTGTTTCTTTACAATATACATATGGTAATGTTGAAGAAAAAATCAAATTTTGAACATCAAACAAGGTCTATAATTAACTAGTATTGTTTGTGTAAGCAAGACTCGATTAGATTGATAAGGACAATTGTCTATGTGGTGATCCAAACTTTGACAAAAAATGCACGAGCAGAAAACACGAATGTTAAAAATAAGGGTTACCATAACTTTTTGATGGAACACCTCCTCATTTAAAATACTCATCCTTGAGGATTATGTGATTCATATTTCATTAGAAGCTTCCTTCCTTTAAAACTAGTGCAATTCATCAATTTGCCTTTGCAGTTGATCAATTTCACTTTTTTTGGCGTGTGGACTTGTCACCACGATGTTATGGTACCAAAAAAAAATTATTTTTGGTAGGGTCCCAAATTGATTCTTGTTAAATTTCTAGTTTGGTTTTGATGTGTCGTAATTTTGGTGGATGGTTTTCCATAGGACGTACAATTCTTAGTTCAATACTTTCGATAATGTCTTTTAATTTGTTTTGCTCCCCAACATGAAAAGTCTTAGCTTCCTCTAGGTCGATCTTTGGTTGATCCAGTCATTCCAGGTTATTTGCGTGCCCTATTTTGGCACTTTCTTGCAAAACCTGTTCCATTTTTTTCTTCATATTTTTTAAAATTGTTATTGGCATATTGTAAATGACAATAAAAAAATTGTAATATATGAGTTAATTTGGTTTTTAATTTTTTTTTGTCAAACAACAATAACAAATTCGTGGTTTGTTTTGGTATAGTCAAACAACTCAAACCAATATTTGTCTAAATAAGAACAATAATGAACCAAAAAAATTGGATTCAATATCCATGGTGTTGCAACCTTAATATTGGGTTTGTGATTAAGTGTGAAATGCAAGGGCCCATGAGGATGAAAATGTGTTTAGGTGTGAAACACACTCTCATAAATGGGGGAGAGTGCAAAGGATGAAGCCCAATGGTTCCCAAGTGCATTCCCATTTCGGAATTGCATTCGTGCGGGAGTTGCAAATGTTCATAGCCTTGGTTGGAAAGGCAAACAAACACCAAATTGGGCCCCCATGATACCATTATAAAGGTTTTGAAGCGCATATGCTTAAATTTTCCTCGCATTGTTCATTTAGACATGATTTGCATGAATTATGATCAAATGAAGGGGTGGGAGTCAAATTGGGAATTTGACTTTTGACCACAAATCCCTTGAAAGAAGGGGTCAAATGGGTTTCGATTTGGGCGTGCTATACACCATTGAAAATTTCTTTTTGAATGTTATAAGATAATGCCCTTGCATGCTAGAAAAAAATTTAAATTGAGAAAGATATGAGTGTACAAAGTTTTGGACAATAAGAGTCCCACTTGGGAGTCCCAGGGGAAAGTGACATTTGGATATAGTTGTTGCAGAGAGGCACAAAATATACTATAGGGACGAGAGGGGAGTGGTGCCTCCTCCTAAAGGTTATGGGATGTGTAAAGCTTATGCTTAAGGTTGTTTTTACTAAGTTTGTTGCACCACTTTCATTCAATTTGCACTAACTGCCCTCTTTTCTGAGTTATACATGTTGATCTCATCTTGAACTTTTGCTTGTGAGTTCAGCCTAGTCCCATCTTGGAGCTCCAACACACCTTCCTATCCCCAAAGTGTTGCAAATTAAGTAGCATGCCTCAATTTTATTTTATTTTTCCCATTGTTTCATTCTTGTACCCACATTTGGGTCCTTTAAGGAGTTTGGGGGTGCACCACATGGTATTGTCGCCAAATGTTTGGGCCACTTAATGAATTACTAGGTTTTGAAAGGAATCAAATAAAAGAGCAAAAGATAAAACCTTCTTACTCTCCTTAGATAAACAAAAAACTTAAACACAAAAGGCTTGTCAAAATTTAATAAAACATCTTCATAAAATTTCTTTAGAAACAAACCTAAAACAAATACAAGGAAGAAAACCTTGGATACAAAAATATATAATACTCACAACATATAAAGATAAAACAACACATATAATTATATGTACAAAAGTATAGTAGGAAAATGGTAATTTACTCTAGAAAATATTCCCTTATACAATCCTCAAAGGTATAGAACTTTAAATATTTTCAGGAAAGAAAATCAGAAAACAATGGAATAAGCATTTAGCCCTATCCTAAAAAAAAAATCCTAAAATAACTTAGTTTAAATCGGTAGTAAATTCAATTTTGGTACATAAAAATTGGTAACATGAAATTTGGTAAGGAAAATTCAATACTCAATTTTAGTAAAGAAAATTTGGTTTTAATGAAAATCTAATAAACTTTTGATTTTATTAAAACTTTATTTTCAACAAAAAACTTACCAATTGTTGGTGCACATGTATTGAAATAATAAATGACAATTGATGATATAATAAGGTTTATAATATTAGGTATTTTTTCAAGTGACAACGTAATTAAAAGGACTATTTGGATATCATAGTAAGAGTTTTTTGGGATTTTAGATGAAGTTTAAATGTAAAGCCATATGTTAACATTATTAAGTTTTTAGTTGCCCATGTTGTAATAGACATTAATGGGAATCATATTTAAAAATATGGATGAATTATAAGAAAAAATGAATTCATAATGATCTTTTGAAATAACGTTGTGTTTGTCATTATGATATCCCTTTTGAGGAGGGCATCACCCAATGGACAAGCACATATGTATGATATTGTGTTGATCTTGAAGGAAGATGCCTTGTTGGTGGGAACAACTAGTGGTTGGAAGTGGCACAAGTTAGTCCCCTTTCTTTTAATGCACTTTTCATTGTTTTAACTTATAAAGTGAATTACATAACAAGCATAATTTGTCCTCTTTTTTCTTTGTTGAAATTCACAAACTACTCATTATTGACACATTCTTTATGAGCTCAATGCAATTGTGTTTGTTAACAAGCATATCCAATGGAGCAAGGAGCAAGGCTTTGGGGCTTTTGCTTGTATGTTATGGTTCTTGCATCTTGAAGCTTGAGTGTTGTACTTTTGACATGGTTGGGGTTGAATTAGATTGTGGGAGTAGGAATATTGCTAGGCATTGAACAAAATCTCTTTTGAGATTGGGGTATAACTCGTTAAACAATTTGATTTTTTCATCTGACACTTACATGAGTCATTGATTTAAATTACAGACTAGTGTGAGTAGCAAGACTAGAAGGCAAAGCAACTAATGTGGTTGGTTGTGTCCGGAATTGGATCTTTATCAAAATACCTACAATGCATAAATTGCTTTGAAACTAGAGTAATAATCACTACATTGTGCATCCTTTTTGCTTTTTGGCCATATCTTTACTTGAAGGCAAGGCAACTAAACCGCTTGATTGTGATTAGAAATTGGTCTTTGTTTGAAATGTACTTGATCCATGTGATATGTTCATTAGTTGTGAAATGGAGTTTCTATATGTGTTTGAGACGTTAATTGCCAAATGCTTGCAAAAGTTGGTTTGAAAATTGCCCAAAACTTGCATTTGGAAAAACAATGGTAGTCGATTACATTACCACGTAAAACCTTATTAGCCAATTTTTTGTTCAAGAAAATGGTTCACATATACATCCCTCTTATTGATTGTAGCCAGCTTGGTAACTTATAATAATCTAATAAAAAAAGTTGTTATAGATGAAAAACTGGCACATAGATATTGCAATTTCTAGTATGATAGTGGAAAATCTCAAATGGCCAACGGAAATGAATGCAGTTAGTGCAAAAGTGGTGCTATGATTTTTCCCTCCAATTTGCCCATTTGCCTTATTTTTTTCACCTCGTCATGCTAGGCATGTTTTTGGTCCATGTTATGCACGTTTTGAACATGTTAGGGGTATAGAGGTGTATGTAACATGTTAGTTGGCATGTTCTATGAGCTTATGAATGCAAAACATGCCATGTTATGTGAGGTTACGAATGCAAAACATGCATGGGTGTCAATTGAGAAAATATGGATGGGACAAATGGCAGATTGGAAGAGAAGTTCTTTTGTACTAACTGCATTCATTTCCTTTGGCCGATTTTACATTCACCTATGGTAGTCTTCCACTGGTGCATATTTTAATGATCCATATATTGTAACCAAAAAGTTAAAGAGGAAAATAAAAATAACAAACCTGATTACATCCAACAGATTTAAACAAAGTTAGGACTTCTGGCACCCTACAACACATAACACTTTTTGAATTACTGTTGTACCAATGTTAATGAGGGCTTTTGCTGACATTCACTGGTTTTAAAAGAATCAACTCTCGTATCTTCTAATTGGCAGGCCTGTTACATATGTCTGAATTTCCAACTTACTAACTACCCAACTCCAATGCATATTACAAAGAATCAAGAATCTATTAAAGTATGGCCTTTGAGGTTAGAACTCTCAAGGTTCACTCAGACCATGTGAGCCGCTAACCACTTTCCCATTGAATGCAACAATGCAGTGTACCTCCACTTCTCTTAGCTGAAAACCTAAAATCCTCGAGACCCTTGAATCTAAATGCTTCTACAGAACTTGACTTTGAGCAGTAGGTACCAAGCTTGTCTAGAGCCACTTAGTAGATTAGATTCCTATGCAAGAAATGTATGACATATTTTTCTCTTCAAGTGTCCTTTTCACTCTTGATCTTGTTCGTTTCATTCTACCCACCTTAAGGACACCCCTTTGAGGTTTATGGTACTCACTTTGTCAATTGCTTATAACATAGATCTAAGATATTGCAATTCAATCTCCCCATTCTCGGATGTTCCTTGACTTCTATATGCCCCTTAGTTCTATGGCTCGGACCCCTCAATTCTTCATCATACCTCAACATCAACCCTTCATATCTAGCTTTACATTGATCTAAACAACTACTCTGTTAAGTCATTAGTGCAACAAAGTTCATCAAAAACTAGCCTAGTAGTTTGAAAAATTGCACAACAAGAAAATTGCATACTAAAAAGAACTTGCCCCACCTTTCTCCTTCATACTGCCTCTTATTCTTACCTCCTACCGTCCATTCCACAAACCTTCTTCAATGTAGTCACTCCCTCCACCATCCATCGTTCAATGTAACTCTTGTCCTCCATAACACACAAACAAGGTCGCCTACCCATGCATTCCTTGCAGCAGAAATAGAATAAGTTTTCATCGCAAGTGCGCAAAAAGTTGACGGCCATTGACAACAATCAAACAAAAAAAACATAACCCTAAAACTTGTTGTGTTCACACCAATTAGAGTGACTTTCTGTCCAGTCACAGTATGTTCTCATTCAATCACCCACAAAATTGATTGTATCTTATATATAAATTCACTTAGTCCGTGCGTCTGTCTGTGACCACTGGATGCAGAGAAAAGTGACGGGAAAAAGATAAGACGACCGTAGGATGGAGAGCTTTCGAGGTCCTGAAACCTCGCATCGAGGGCCTGAAACCCAGGTCCTGAGAGCCAGGTCCTGAAACCTCACGTTGAGGTCCTGAAACCGAGGTCCTGAGAGCGTGCGTGCGTTATTAATTGGTTGAAGCAATTAACGGGTACCCACTAGTTTCATATAAATTCACCTGTTTGGGGAAGCCTGTTGAGAGAGAGAGAGAGAGAGGGTTAGTCTCGAATCTGGGCTGATGAGCTGATCCTTTTACAATTGACTATGTTAATGATCATTAGGACCACAATTGCCACTAATACACAGGTACCACCAGGACCTGAACAGTGACACCGATGCACAGGCTGCAATTGCAACTGCCACTGACATTCACCATTCCATTTGGCTGAAATGCATGCCTTGAAAATTACAGTCTAAAATTCCATAACCGGAAACAGGCCTTTCAGCATTTGAGTCACCAAGCAGTAGGTTTCTGTAAGAGATTTGACCACCACTGACCAAGAAGGCTACCCAAAGATTAAGATGAATTTCCACAACACCAGCTTGTGTCTCTGGTCTCTGAAATCCTGGTCACAGAACCTTGTGTGCTTGCAAGAAATAACTGGGTGAATGGACATTGAGCATAGAAATGACTTGGGAAATTGTGTCACTTCTGCATAATACTTACTGCAAAGGGGTGTGTCCCTTCCTACAAAAAATTGCCACAAAAAGCCTGTCACGGTGAACCAGCACCCACCAGCGCACTGTGAAGGATGGATGGTAAGTGGTCAGGAGACAGTTTTCTGTTGGGTCCAGTTCCCTAGTTAACCATGGTGGCTAGCTCAGTTGCTTTTTTAAACTACCTATTTACTAACAACCAGCTTTTGGGTTGTTAGTAAATAGGTAGTAAAAACAGCCCTTACCTATGTATAACCTATCTACTTACCTAGTAGATACCTATTCTCCTACTTATCTACCTATATATGAGACCTATTTCTTACAAAAATTGGTTACCAAGGTGAAACCAAATATTAACTCAGTTCAGGTTCATCCACACCTGAGTAATAAGGGGGATCCAGTGGATCACTGGTGGGTGCTGGTTCACTGTTTTTTCTTTAAATTTCGAAATCTGGCTAAAGAAAAAATTACCAGATTTCTAAAACAGGATCCAGCAGATAGCCAAAATACAAAAGGATTCTTTAAAGCATTTTTACTTTCATATCTGGTCTATAGCCAAATTTGGCTAAATCTTCTTTTTGTTGATGAGCGCCAGTTTGGCTACATCACAAAAATTGGAAAAAAGGAGGGAAAAATACCTGTATTATGGCATTGAGTAAATGATACGGTATCTGTGTGCAGTACAATATGGCTTACGTGACTATAGTTTTGTGGTGTAGTGGTTAGCTCTCTGGACTTTGAATCCAGCGGGCCTGGGTTCAAATCCCGGCAGAACCTTTCAGGGCTACCCATTGCACTCATCGTATGTATATCCATGGACAACTTTCTTCGGTGTATTAGACTTTACAATTAACCAGCGAATTAGAGTTAGGCTCAGAGTTTGCAATTTCGGGTTAAGGTTTTAAGAGTTAACAAGGTAATGGAAATTCGAGCTTCTCCTGAATTGGAATCGATTGTCGCACTTTTTTGGGAGAAATGACGAAGATCCGTTGAGTAGAATAACAGTCCTGAAAGCTCAAGCTCCAGCAGCACCTGGAAGCTCTGTTGATGGATGTCCCACGGCTGTATTGGCCAAAAAGTCGTCTCAAGCTGTGCTGACCATGATCAAGCAGTCTGTTGGTACTCTAAACCCGAAACCCTAAAGTTGCGAACCTGATGATGGCCTCATTAATAGACACTGAGAACACTCTGAAAGGGGTAGACTGTGCGGAGGAATTATTGTGTTCTCAAGTAGGATATCAGCCACTGCATAAAGGATGTGGTGTAAAGTACCCTATTTTTGTGAAGCTCATTAGTTTTGCTAAAGTGTGATGATTTTTTGAATTAGTAGAGCCCAAAGAAGGTGAATCTGTAGACGACCTTTCGCAGGGAATGCGAGTAGATGATGCTTTCAGACTGCTAAGCTTGTTTGCCAAGGTACATTTAGTACTTCACCTCCGGTGTTGTATGGAACAAAATATGAGTATTGCGGATCTGTTGATATTCATCCAGTATATCTTTAAAATGTTTGCGACAGGTTAGAATCTGAAACAGCTCATGCATAACAGAAGACCAAATACCAGAGAGATGCACTTTTTGTGGTGGTGTCTTTCATAATTGCAAAGTGTTCCCTGCAAACTCTTAATGTGTAAGCTCACATACAAGCACGTTTTCAATGATTTTCCTTTCGAATTACACAGGTTGTCTAGTCTGCATAGGCAAACGTGGTTCACAACTATGCTCTCACAAGGATCATCTGATTGTGGGCATGTCGCTTCACACTATCGGTGTCAATTCCTCCCAACTTTGGATCTTCTCAATCCAATTTTTTCTGTTCTTTGATCAAGCAGAGCACACTCTATTATTTTATAGATAGGTTGTCTGAGAGTCTGTCTGGTTCATTTAGTTCTGTTCAAAGCTCCTGGATGGTGTCTGAACTCTTTTCCTCATTTTCAGATTTCTAGTTGACGATGGTTGATTATAGGCAATGTAAACAGATGAGAAAGTTTTTATTCTTTGAATGGCATAGTGATTGGGTCATGCATGTTTTAGCTGAGGCATTTGTTGGAAATTAGGACAAGTATCTCAAGTGGTTGAGGATCCATGGAAAGGGAATGGGCAGGAAGGATGGTACATCCATTGTATAGACTCACAGTCATTCTCAAGGAATTGTCACCTGAAAAGGTAGCAGAGCTTGCGAGGTTGTGAAGTTATGTGGGAAACAGTTCTATCCTGCCAATGCCAAACTGGTGCCTCACCAGGTTTTGCAAACACAATGGCAGTGGTTCTGGAAGCCTTCCTACAGGAGCCTTTCTCCCACTTAGTCATTGCATCAATGAGTTTTGGTAAAAGAATTAGGTAGTAACCAGTGAGAGGTTGACTTGATGTACCTGTTGCAGCAGAGTCCTCACATATCTTCCCTGCCAGCTCTGTTGTTGAGAGGAGAGACTATCCTTAGAAGACACTGCTTGCTGTTGATTGTGGCCACAAACTATAAAGAGGGCCAAGAGAGGAACTATAGGCACTGGTCTATGTATCCTTGGAGCCTTTTCTCCGATCTTTCTATCCTTTTAGAGAGGTGGCCCAGCATCCAGAGCAATAGTGGGGAAGAGATTGTTTATGAAAGCTGGAAGCACATGATGCTGTTGTAAAACAGGGCAATTGGGAATCCTTCTGTATAAAAGACTTTTGGATGTTCAAGAGTGCCAAGCAGGCACATTTTTATAGCAAACTATTGCAACTGTCAGAAAAAATGTCCCAGGGTTGGTAACCTTGAAAGAGAATTCTCATGTTTCTCAAATCTAGCCTCCATGTTCACAACTTGTGTCACAATCTCAAATCAGATCTTGGTTGCTCTTCAGTCTTCCTGGGATGCTAATGAGGTACCTGACTGCCCCATTGTGTGGAGGAAAAGTTCTGCTTGGTAGTGTGGCATCCAGATGCACTAGAACTACTCTGCCAGTGCTTTACAGTATTGTAAGCATGTGGTAATGGATTCCGCTCTGCTCAACGGTTTTTTACTTTGTCGGAATGAACAGCCTCTAAGAGCAGATGTATCTAACTACTGAACTATGAAGGGAGAAAACACTTAATGAATAACATTTAGAGAAATGAGAGTCCAAAAAAATACTTTTGTAATTGAGTCTGGGAGTTTGATTGAATCTCGAATGGTGCAATAGTGACATGCCAAGCTTAATGTCCAGGCTTTCTGATCCAGACCTCACCGATAAATTCTTTTCATGTTCATTACACAATCTTGTCCTCAATTTGTAATGTATTTTCAACTGAGGTCAAATTTGGTGACTATAGCACACTTTTACCTATTAGTGGTGCAGATGCCATAGACCATAAACATTGATTTCCAAGTTCCTTGAATTGGAGAGTTGCAGATTGGATTTGCTAGGTGTGTGGCCACAAACCTCAACACTACATGAACATCAGGGGCTAATAGAGCAACTCAAGTGAAATAAGAAATGAACAAACTAGTTGTGGGCTATGTTGATTCTACCAAAACCTATGTGGACATGAAAGTATGCTGGGTAGAAAAATATGATTTTATTGTTATTGGATTCTGAGATTTTGTGAAGTGATTTTGCAAATGCCTATTCATGTGTACTGTGAAGACACTTTTAGTAAAGGAGTACCAACCAAATTGAAGCTGGCAAGAATGACTCCAGTTCAACTAGCAAGTTTGTTAAGGAAATCAAACAACACATCAAAGGAATTTCTCAGATTACAACAAGACTAACTATAATTAGTGTAAACTATCATTGTGATGATGATGAAAGAAGAAAGTGAAGTGGAAAAACTAGATGAAGAAAAACAAATGTTTACTTTAATTGACATTTGACCAAAACAGTCCCAAGTGGGAGGAGGGAGCCACAATAACATAACTACCCAATAGTCATGGAATATATTAAAATTTTAAAAGCTCCACTTAAAGCATGGTCACACGTGATGTTAAGTTTAGTGTTAAGCTAATGCTAAGGAAACTAAATTAACCACTAGTTCACACCTAAAATGTTAATTAACATTAATCCTAATTGACATGTGACATGGTGTTCAATGTTAAGACGATGTTAATAACCATTGTTAACCAACATCAAATCTTTGAAAAACATAAATTTCAAAGCCTAACATTGATGTTAACTAGAATTTCAAAAAATGACAATTTAATTCAATATTAAACATCATCCTTGTTTATTGTTCCATTCTTTTTCTCTCTCCCATTTTTTGGGGGTTTGTTTCTTCTCTCTCCTCCATCTTTCATTCTCTCCATCCTCTAAGATCTTCCACCCCCTTCTCTCTTTGCCTCTCCCTTCTTTCTTCATCTCTCTTACCTCTTATCTCTCACTTTTCTTTTTTTTCATCTCTTTATTTCTTCTACTTATATATGTGGACTTGTGCTTTATCCTTCTCCTATACAATTCTCTTTCATTCATTACATCGAGTTTTACTATTTTTAATTTTTTGTTCTACTCAAGATGACCAAAACACCAAGAACTTCCATCAAGGATCAACACCAAATGCTCTAAGTATTCTTCTGCATTGAAATAAAATGAAAGTGTAAAATACAAACATTATTTCAATTGTGGACTCTGTTGTAAATGTTAAAGCATATAACTTAATGTTACTTATTGTTTATCATTAGGTGTAAACATGTTAGAATAATGTTTTAAAACTTGATGATAAGTTGCAATGTAAAAAATAGTGATGTGACATTTTGTTAATATTAAAATGATGTTAATTATAACTTTCAAATATTAGGTGTGGCCATACTTTTAGTAGAGTTGCATGGACTTCAAGCTGAATCTTTTGGGAAAAGAAAAGAAATTATGTTAAGGAATGGAAAATCCTCATTGTTGAAATTGCAAGTCTCTACAATTATAGGGATCTTTTAACATTCCAAGTTTTTTGAAAATTTAGAGCTAACATGCATCATTGATGGTAAAAATTATAGAATAGATAGTAAACATCCATATGAGGTCTATTTGGACTTTGAATGAAGGAAGAATGAATGGTAAAAGATGCACAAGCCAACATGTTGACATCTACATCCAATAAAAAAACAACAATTTGTGACAATTTTTAAATACCTTGTTTGTTCCTAGCACCTCCCATGTATGCATATAACAAAACATAAGGCATTTTTTGCTAGACCTTCATTTCACACTATCTAAGACAAAACCAAACAACAAGTTGGTTAGTGTATAACTAAAGCACTTTTGGTGCTAAAACGAACCACGGGCAAACTTGGACTCACAAGAGTCACCACAGACCAGACTTGGGGGAAGCTAAACCCTTATAATATATTTTGTGCTTGGCCACGTGACTAGCGCCCAAATGTCATTTTGTCCTAAGACTCTCAAATGGGAGTCCCAAAATTCCCACAGTTGGGACTCCCGCGACTTTGGGGGTCCACAACTTTGCGTGCAAACCTCCGATTGAGATGAGGTTTGAAGCAAAGTTGTAGCCCTTATCAAGACTTTCCAACGGTATGTCGCATGCCACCTGCACACGAGGAAATCAAGGCGATTCCCGACTTTTAGTGGTCGGGAGTCAAATTGCCAATTTGACTCCCGGCCTTTCTTTTGGCCAAAAGTTGTGTTTGAAGTGTCCAAATGGGTCATACAAACCCATTTTAGACATTTACGTTCTAAGAATTTTTCAATGATATAAGGAACTCCTCAATCGATTGAATTTTGACCCCTGCAATTGTCCTTTGAAAATTTGGGAGTCCATCGGGACTCCAATTCCCAAAGTGGAAGTTGTCGCAACCCCACTTTTGGAAGAGTGTGAGGATGACGTTCACACTCCCAAAATAGGGACTTGGGAGTCCTCCAGGACTCCCAAAACTTCAGAGTTCGATTATAGGGGGTCAAAACACCTCGCCTTGAGGCGTTCTTCACATCATTGGAAAGATATTGAAGTGTACATGTCGAAAATGGCCTCGCATGAGCCATTTGGACATCTACAGCACAAGTTATGGCAAAAAGAAAGGCTGGGAGTCAAACTGGCAATTTGACTCCCGATCAATAAAAGTCGGGAATCGACCCGACCCTGGTGTGTGCAAGTGGAGTGCAACACACTATTGGAAAGCTCTTAAGGAAAGTACAAGCTTGCTTCAGACCTTGTCCCAATCAGAGGTCTGAGCAAAAAGTTATGAATTCGCAAAGTTTCGAAAGTCCAAACCGAGACAATTTCGAAACTCCTCCTTAAGAGTCCCGGGACAAAAAAAACATTTGAATTTAAGTGTCACAAAGAGATGCAAAGAATACTATATGGGGGAAGGTGGTGGCTTCCCCCGAATCTGGGCCGAGGTGAGTCTTGTGAATCCAGGGTCGCCCGTGACTTGTCCTAGCACTAAAGGTGCTCCAAAATGTGAACTAACCAACTTGTTGGTTAGTTTGATGCAGGTTCGAGTGAGTAACTAAAGCTTATCACTCTTCCTAGTCTCATCCCGGAGCTTCAGCACGCCCCTCTACCCCTTTTAGTGCTGAAAGCTGGGAGCGTGCCCCGAGTTCCAAACAATTCCGCTATTTGATTGACTTAGACCCAACTTGGGTCTAACAAGGAACTTGGGAGTGCGTCAGAAGCTCCCTTGGGAGTGTGAGGGTTCATTACCTCACATTTTTTTACATTCCCGGGAACATGAGGTGTGACTCCCGAGATTCCCTCTTGGCCCGCAACCTTGCAAGCCCATGCCTTAATTGTGAGCCCAAGGCTAGGGTTGCAACATCCAAGATAGCTTGGAAATGGCTCGTGCGGATGAAGAGGCCTATTTGAATGAATTGGTTACATATCGGTTAAAGTTTGAAGGTTATATGTATGACTGGTTAAGTGCCAAACTGGTTGAGATACCTGTCAAAGTTTTTAAAAAGTTTTCACCTACGCAACTAGCATATACAACTATGGGTTTTCAAAGCAAACCAATTGTTACTACCATGGAAAAACCATCACTGATCAAAGGAGGAGCTAAAATTGCCACTATTTTTTGTACATTGCCTTTGCCCACAAAAACTGTGGAAGTACCTATTAAAGTTGTTAGTACTCAGGTAGAAGAGTTGGAAGAACTTATTACTCCTTTCCCATTAGTTGTACTAGAGATTAGGGTAGGAGTAGAGGTTATTTGAATTGCTTACCAACCTTGACACCATCATTTTGGTTTCCACGTTGGTAAATTTTTTGGTCAAATTTGATTTTGGTAGCCTTGATAATTTCCTCCCCACGTTATTATGCCATTATTACCTTAGCTTTTATGTTGGGCAAATTTTTTTGCATTCCTCGTTTGCATGTCATTGTAATTTATTTCTTAACTTTTAAATGTCACAATGGACCAAGCTTGCTACCCCACTATCCTACATAGACTCCTCCCCACCAAATTTTGACATGCTTATGTTGTAGGAGTCATGTCATTCCTTCTTTCCGATGGAGAACTGGTTGGTTCTAGACTTAAATGGTCCCTAGGTGTTTGATGGCTTGGTCCATATTATTAGAAATACTATTCGTTTCTAATTCCCAATGTTGATGAATGTGTTAAACATTCATCAAAAGGATGAATAGTATTCACATCCTTATAGTAGTTAGGTTAGGTTCAATAATGATGGCTAGGGTTTGGAAATGGAGGTTATTTAGGGTTTGGTGGTGACTAGGGTTAGGTGATGGCTAGGTTAGGGTTAAGTGGTGGCTACTTTAAGGTTAGGAGATAGTATATATTGGAGTGGTTTTAAATAATCTTTCATTCTCTCCTTTCATGGTTTTTGAGTGCACATAGAACCTTCAAGCTTTGTTAATTGTTGCAAGCCATAGTTTTGTGATTGTAGCATTTGAAGCATACAACCTTTATAATCTTCTTGTTAGTTAATACAATTGTTCCATTTCATGAACCTTTAATCTTTCATTTTTTGTTTGTTTTCAAGTTGTTTCCAATACATATTTTCAACTTGTGAGACTAACAAACTAGTTGTGGTGATATGTTAGTAGAGTGCACCGATCAACATTCATTGACAAATTACTCCTTGGTGATAAACTTGGGAGATGGTTCTTTTAACTATTCACCAGCAATCTTTTTTTTCTCCTTCTCTTGAACTGGTTATGGTTTTGGAAAATCGATAGGTGTGTCTTCATCTGTAATTGGGGACCAATGCCTTAAGCAAACCTCTATCACCAATCCCAAGTAATAGGTAGTTGCCTTTCTATCAAGTGTTGCCAATCCTACTGTAGTTGATTTCTGGTGCTCTGTCCACCAGGTCAACTCTATGGACATTTGTGTCAACTTGATGGAACACCAATTGGCCTTCTTCCCCTTGTTTGCCAAGTTGAGCAAACAACTAAACCCTAAACCCTAAACCACCAATTGACCAAACTATAAGCATGTGGGACCCATGGATGCCTTTGATTGACCAACACATGTCAACATTAAACTTCAATGAGATTGTGCCACATATATGTTAAACTTGACTATTTTTTGGACCAAGAGATGTAATTAAATATTGTCAAGTGGTAATGATGTTATACAAAAACTATGCCACATCATAGGTTAGCTAATTAATGATTATGACTACCATTTTGACTAGTAATCAAAAATGATAAATGCATGATTCGACCATTAAAAACCATTGAAAAATCCAATTGAAAAAATCCTCAAGAAAAATAAACAATCAAAATAAAACATTAATAAAAAAAACTATCAATCAATGGACATGTTAAAATCAACTTGTCCAATATGACTAACTAGTCAAATGAGCAAATGTCACAAATTGATTTTTTAAACCAAATTTTCAAGTTAAAAAAACCTTGATTTGTAATAATGGTAATAACAAAGTTTCTATATGAATGCATTTTTACAAGGTTTGGGTGTCCACTAACTATAGTCACAGATCAGGGGGTGGATTTTATTAATGATGCTATCAAACATTTAATAGATCATTTTCTACTAAAACATGTCAATTCCACTACTTATTACCCACAAGGGAATGGTCATGTAAAGTCCACTAATTACAAGGTAATGGAAACATTATCAACTTAGTTGGTTAATGAAAATAAAAAAGATTGGGATGAGATTTACCGATAATCTTGTTTTCTTATAGAACAACATATAAAGTAGGTACATGTTATACACCATACATGTTTGTTCATGGGTTATATCCTTTAATGCCTATAGAATACATTATGACAGTAATCGAAAGTAACCACAAAAAAGGAAATCTTATAAAAGTTCTAATAAGTAAAATTTTAAAGCTAAAGAAGCTACATGAAGATAGATTGCAATTTGAAGTGAAATTAAGAACTTGCAATGGAATCAACAAACAAACAATTCAAATTCAATGATTTTATTTTGTGGTTTCCAAAAAGGAATAAGTCACATTTGGGGAAGTTCATTAAAAAATGGTTTGGACCATATAGAATATAGTATGTGTTTCTTAACAATCCAATATTGTTAGTAACACTCACTAATTTTGAACCTAACCCTATGTTGGTAAATATTAACAAGCTAAAATCGTACTAATTTATTCCATCTGAGGTGCAAGATTTTGAAGTATAGAAATCAGTTTACTAGAAGAACCACAAACCATAAATTAACCATGGAAAGGCGTCCATGATGATAGTAATATGAATGAAGATGTAAATGATTAAACATGCCACATCAACCACAAATTGACGATGACAACTTGACAATCAGGAGGACAGAAAAATTGGTTGACTCAATAGTGAAATTGGTTAATTATATTGTTGAGTTGAATAAATTTTAGCACACATGGCAAACACAATGACAAATCAAGGGCAAACGGTTACAATGATATATGGATGAATGAAGAGGATCAAAGTGTAGCTGGACTGTTGACATAGAACAAAAGGCATACAAAAGACTTCATTGGAGGGGTGTTAGGATAAGGAGGGTGGTATATCCACTTGAGTTGGACTTGTTGCCTTCTTATGAAAATTGGCTTCCAAAAGCTTTATCTTCAACAAAGGAAAATGGTGAAAATATTGATCCTAAGGCCATTCAACTATTTCTACTTCCTACATTGAAAGCAACATCATATCGAACTATGTATGCATATGGAAACCATATCCATGTGAAGAGTGTTGAGACAAATTTGGTCAAAATGGATTTTGGAGTAGTTGTTACTTTCACAACAATGTGTAAATCAAGTGGACAAGATAGTAGTCCCATCAAAGCATATTTGGAATATGTTGGATGGGTTGAAGAAACTTGGAGCTAAATTGTTGCAACCCTACTTTGGCCAAGTGTGGGGGTGAAGCCCAACACTTGGAAAAAGTGAGGAGTTGGAGTCCTCCGGGACTCCCGAATGTTCAGAGCTCAACAGCAAGGCCCAAAACACCTCGCATTGGGGTGCTCTTAGTGTCATTGCAAAGGTCTTGAAGCGTAAATATCGAAAATGGCCTCGCATTGGCCATTTGGACATCTGTCGCCCAAGTTATGGGCAAAAGAAGGGCCGAGAGTCAAACTGGCAATTTGACTCCCGACCACCAAAAGTCGGGAATCAACCTCTTCCCAACCTGCGAATTGAGAGTGCGATACGTCGTTGAAAAGATGACGACGAGGCCTACAAGTTTGGTTTAGACCTCGTTGCGATCAGACTTTGCAATCGGGAGTTATGAGCTCCCAAAGTCCCGGGACTCTAACCGGGACAATTTCGGGACAATTTCGGGACTCCAACTTGGGAGTCCCGGGAAAAAGAGCCATTTGGATGTAGTCCCCAAAACGTGGCACAGAGAATACTATATGGGGGAAGGTGGTGGCTTCCCCCAAGTTCGGCCGTGGTGTGTCTCATGGTCCAAAGTGCCCGTGGCTTGTCCCAACACCCAAGGGTGTCCCGGAATGTGAACTAACCACGTGGGTGGTTTGTTTTGATGCAAATTCATGCTTGATCTA
>Ga0209208_10004524_pt1 | contig 19691 bp, 8 predicted proteins | sample S1TSphfallax_3_FD_187694 | JGI IMG/M metagenome (GOLD analysis project Ga0209208, IMG submission 187694) | Host-associated microbial communities from peat moss isolated from Minnesota, USA - S1T2_Fd - Sphagnum fallax MG (SPAdes) (version 2) | ecosystem: Host-associated > Plants > Peat moss >... | reverse complement strand
ACATACGAGGAAAGGAAAGAGAAGGCGGTTGAACGAACCTCAAAGTACCTCCAGAACTGCAAAAGTGCACAATAGTCTCCAAAGAGCTCATCTTGCGATAATCCTCCCACCTCTCACCACCAGAAAAAAAACACAAAAAGAAAAAATCAACGAAAACTGCACGTTATAGTCGAGCTTGAATCGACTGGATCAAACCAATCTAAGCAAGTAAAATCCCTGAAAAAATTCTCATGAAAAAAAAGTGGCAAGGAAGCAGCGATTACAAAAACTCATAAATTCTTTTGAGCTTTGAGAGCATCGAGTAACGATGTCCCCCTCCCCCAAACACTAGACTGGAAGCGTCAGCAGCGGTACGTGAAGAATGAAGCGCGCTTTCGTCTTCGTCAGCAAGCGGATGAAGAAAGTGCGAGAAAGGATAAGGGTGTGGCTCAGCGGGACTCCTCATTGGTCGTTAGGGATCTTCCCATCCACTCAACTCTGCTTTGATAGGATGAAATAGAAAATGTTTAGAGTATGTTTTAAACCCTGAGGAGACCACCAGATGCCCTCTTCTCATCCATTCAGAGTGAAATTTTCATCCAAATACCAATGGGTTACCAAATCATTGGGGCCAATGAGAGCCAGGGTGGTACCCTTATGGTTACGGACTACGTAACCGGCAAGCGCAGCCCGGCCCCTAGTAGAGCCCCTTACCACATGGAACAGTGTCTCACCCTAGTGGCCTTGATGCATTCTTAGGTGGAATGGGCCCTTTGAGTCCCATGCATAGTATGCAACAACTTTGGAATTTTTTGCCAAGTTCCCATTTTGGGGACCTTGCAAGGTGGAATTTCTGACTCAAGGTGGCTTCATCTAAGATCCCCTTGGTTCCATAATATGTTGGTGTCTATGTAGGTTCCTTTGGTGGGGTTTTAGGGTTCCTTTGTTGGTAGGGGACCTCATTGTAGATGAAGATAGACCTCTTCAAATGTTATGTCATGTAAGGTCTTGTTATTAAGGCATTATGCCTCAGACCTAGATGTGCTTGCAATTTCACAATATGTAATGCCTTGAGAGGAGGTCCCTTGTACATAAATATATTTTAAAAAATTTGTAATGTATTTCAAGGGTCGGTTTTGACATATAACTAGGGTTCCTCACATGTTCCATGCTAGGATAGGTCCAAAGATCAATGTTAATGCAGTACCTTGGCCAATTTGACAGTCCTTTGTGGAAAATTTAATTGATTAAAAAAATTTCAATTCAACACCTTGATCTGGTTATTTTCATTTTTGACAAAAAAAATTGAATAACTTTTTTGCATTTCGACAATATTGTAAATTACCCAAGTTTAATTTTTTTTCTTGGTCTTTTTTTTGTTTGATTTTTTTTTAATTTAAATTTTTTATGTTACAGATTTGTTGGTTTGGTGGCATATTTTAAGGATTCAAGAATGGTTGTTCAAGAATTATTTTACTCATGAGCATTCTTGGTCCCTTTCTTGATGAAGGAATTTACAATAGAGAGTTTGCATTGAAGGCACTTTGCTCTTATTCTATTTGGGTCTTATTCTATTTGGGTGTGAATGAAAATACTAGACAAAGAATGGAAAGAGATCATTTGTAGAACAATCTTGTTTCCTATCTATTTTATAAAGTTCTTAGTTTGCATCAAGTAAAGTTTGCATTTAAAAGTTTAGTGTGTACCTATTAAAAAGTGTGCGAATGAAAAAAATTGGTACCTTATTTTTTGTTTAACATACTTTAACTCAAGTGTTCTCTATGTTCAAGATTATGGTAGTTTGGTTTACATTAACAAGGCTATTCAACCCCATCACAAGAAATGAACACCAAAATGTTTTAGAGCATGAACTGGAATTATTGGAAAAAGTTGCGCAAGAGAGAAATACTGAGTGCATAGTGTAGAAGCATCCAGTTGGCCAGCCCAAGAAATCCCAGCAACATCAGCAAGAGGACCAACCCACAACATGCAATGTGGCAACAACATCAGCCCATCCCCATGCTTGTCACACCAATGTTTCCTAGATGTATGCCATGTAATTCTAGCATAATCCCACCAAAAGAAAACAAATGAGCAAACAAGCTCCCAGTTGCAAATGAAACCATTGGTAAAAGTTCTCCTTCACTAGAAGAAGGCTTGGGAGCTTGTGGAACATCATATTTGAAAGGATTCAAAATCCTAGGCATATATATATATATATAAATGTGATCCATGAAATAAACAACTACACATGTTGTGAACCATGGAGGAAGACCTTGGCCTGGACCAAATCCTAACCACAATGATAATCTAGGAGTTGCACTAGAAGTAGTTGGAGCATTTCCACTAGTTATGACCCCAATGAAAGCCTTCATCCACCTCCTTCACCTAGCCTTCCTAGGCATGTAGTTAAGGAAGATGGTAGACATGGCCTCATTGATCCTCTGCCACTTATGGATGCCAAAGAATCTCCACGCCCCCCCCCCCCCCCACCCCCCCCCCCCCCCCCCCCCAATATTAGATCTAAGAGCTTGCAATGAAAGATTGACATCATCCAAATCATTGTGTGAAGAAATATGTTTAGTATATTCAAGCTTGCAAGTTTGAACTACCTAAAAGAAGAGGCTTTTTTGCACCCTAGAAACAGACAGAATTAGGATGCAACAACATCAGTAGTACCAGAAATTACAATTTGTGTAAGAAAAGCAATGTGAGTTTTTTGCTTTGTTTTTTTTAAACATAAGTTGTTATGGTCCCCCAGATCCATGTAATGCATGCAAATCCGAAGGTGGCCATCCTAGATTGTTCCAAAAATGGGTGTCAAGAGGTGTAACTATTTCAGAATTTGGCATGCCTCCAGCTTGATGATAACAATGAGATGTAGATTGCTATTGTTGTTGTTAGTTGGACAACAAGCTTTGACTTTAGACAATGTAACAACCCATGTCTAGCTCCTACAACTATTGATGATATAGTTGATCAAGGAGTTAAAAACTTGGTAGAAGCTTTTGAAGCTTGCTACCTGCTATTTAAGTCTAGTATTGATGCCTACTTTTGCATGGAGATAACCAAAATCTATCTTTTTGGTAAACAATTGCAGCATGCTAGAAAGCCCAAGTATTTGACGACAACCATTAGCATTGAGGATATAAACCACTGGCCTATTCCTTCCTTATGGATGACTGCAACTTTCCAAGAAATTCATATCCTATGTAGCATCACTAGAAAACAACACACAACGATGAAAAGGACTGTGCAAGAAATGATGTTGTAGAGATAGAAGTAGGTAAAACACATGGTGTTCAGTCTCAATTAGAAATCGAGAGACATTAAATACATAAGCAACTTTAGATTGTGTCCAAATATAAACCCAAGAGACATGTACCTAATCTTCTGCATGCCACGCTTGCACTTCCCCCATTGTGTTAGGGACCAAATGATGGCGGGGACGATGGATGAATGTAAAAAAGAATTATTGATGAAATTTTGAAGTAAAAGGTGGCATCTGTAAATTTACCTAGGATGTGGCGAACACTTAGAAACTTAACCACAACAGAACATGCATGGGAAGAGTGTGGAAAAAAGAAGAAGGGTAGGCCTGAAAAGAAGGATGTTTTTTCTGGCTTGGTTAGAAAGGTTAGGAAGAAGTACTATAAAGTAGAGCACCTCCACCCTCGTGATTGGGTGGTGAAAGCCGTGTTTTGTTGATCATATTTTGTAAAGAAGTAAAGATATGTGCATGTGTGTGAGATTTCTATGGTGTTGTTTGGTTAATAGGTTGCAAAATAGATGTTGTTATAGGTTTATTGAATTTTGGTTTGTTGTAACAAAGTTGCTACAAGGAGTTGTAAAAATGGTGTATGTAGCTTAAATGCCTTAGATTGTGATGGTGTTGTAAGTAATTGAAGTTGGGTTGAAGTTTGTGGGTGACAGAGGAAAAAGAACATGCGCTAAAATTTTCATTATAAGTAAATAAATAGCAAGCCACTTAAGTGAACTATAGTTTTCCAAAAGGACTCTCTATCCAGCCAACCATTCCACAAAAGTGGTTGGTTTAGGAAATCCCCTAGGGAATCATTTTATTTATTTATTTTTATTTTCTTGTGATGTATTGTGACATACTGTGACAATGAGAACAAGAGGGATCCAACACATGGGTAGGAATTAGTACAAGAATAACCACAAATTTAGAAATTTATTCAAGTGTTGTTGTTGTTCATTGTGAAATAAAAGCAAATGAAAGAATTTAGTTACTACAAGTGTTGAACATTCTTCCATAAACACAACCCAACAAGAGATTCTTACAAATTGATCAGCAAAATAATGGAGATGGAGGATTTAATAGTAGAGTCTCTCACGAGATGTGGATCTCTCAAACTCAAGCTAACCCCAAAAGATTTATTGTTTAAACTGTTGCTATAGCTGCAAATTCCTCCAAATGTCACCACCACCACCACCTCTAGCACAAGAAGATGCTTCATGTGCTACAATACCATCTAAAGAAACTATAGGGTGATTATAGCCGCCATTGCCATGATGTCTAACTTCACTTAGAGCACCCAATTAAGTTTTCTTAAACCTTTAATGAGTATGGTTGGATTTAGTGAATGTTCAACAAATAGTAGTCGTGGTTTTTAAAACTTTTGATGTAAATATTGAGTATTTTTTTTAATTTGAAAATTTTATAAGTAATTTAATTGATGTCAAATTGGCCAAGGTATTACAATAATAGTCTTCCCATTTCTTTAAAGTTAAAATGTTTTAGCAATATGGTGCTAGGATTTTTGAAAAATAACATTTTTAGCATAACTGCATGGTCAATATGATGTAAGACAAGTAGTAGTTTATGGTATTTTGAGTAATAACACAAAATAAGATGTATGTGCAATGATTCTAGCAGAATTTTTTTTTTTTTACGGGGGACTTCTCTTAAATGCAATTCCCTAATCAAGGTTAGCACAAGGAGGTGTTATGCACATTCCATGTAATATATCCTTAGGGAATTGTTTTGTTAGCATGAATTTTTGACAAAATTGATTTGGATCAATCATAATGATGGAATTGATGAGCTCTTTGATTATTATATTAAAAAGGCCATGTTGTCATTGCATTACGTTATGTTCAAGGTCCAAGGCATAATGCCTTAACAATAAGGCCTTCCTCTCTATTTGACATTCAAGCAAAAGTAGATGGAAGTTATACTTTGTAAGGTTTTGAGCATAGAAGCTTTTTAACATGTCAAAAAATTCAAAATCTACATAAGAATGGATATAATGTGCAAATTTGATTTTAGATAGGAGGTCAATCCATTGATATGGACTAACTCATTTTTCTTGATATTAGAAATGGGGAAATGTATTTATGATATTGGATTGGAAGGTGCTTCATTGTTAAATAGTGATATATTTTGCTCACAAGTTGTGTTGAAGAAAATTAACAACAATTGCCTTAAATTGTATAAAATGTGGCTACATCAACTTCATCCCATCTTGTCAAGATTGTACTTATGGTAATTGTAATGATGACCAAAAGGTATTAACCAATAAAACTTGATGTAATTTCTAAATATAATGATCATAGTTATAAGCCAAAGTTGCAAGCAAGTGATTCATTATAGAATGTTAAATCCTTTGCCTAATTATCAAAGATCTTCAAGTTTTTTGAAGGGTTGTTTTTAATTAACACGTTGTTAGAACTACCCTTGGTGTGCCAAACTGTATAACTTCATTAAGGTGGGGATCTTTGATGGAAGTAACACAAACAAACATAGATCATTCACTATAATGGTTTTCATATATATATATTTCCTTCTTTTCATAAAATTTCATTATTCAAAAAGGGGAAAACATTGTTTATTTCTTTATTTAATATTTTTGTTTTATTGGGCTTATTAAGCTCCTAAATTCATTTGTTATCAATTTGATACCTATATAATGAATGTTTTCAAAAATAATGACGTTTAAAATTCATAACTCAGTTTGTTGGCCCAAGTTTATGTTGATTTAATGCACAACATGAATTGAGAGTTTGTAATATATATGGTGAATTACATTATTATGATCAAATTTTTTGAGTGCAAATTGAGGTGTTCAAAATTGTGGCAACTATGTAACATGCTTGGCCTCAAGGTTCTATGTGACCATGGAATGAGATATCTATAAACATGAGGTGATGGATGATCAATTGTGATAACTATTGATGAAAGGAATAATGCATAACATACACATGTTTTAGCTATCAAAGAAGGTGTTGTTAATGATGGGGTGAATGTTGCATGTAACAATATAGTTGATCATGTTGCCAACAAAAGGGTTGGTGTTGTTAATGAAAAGGTTTGATGTTATTATCAAATGGGCTAGTGTTACTAATAAAGGATATATTTATTTGTTGATTTTGTCCCACATGAATTACAATTGCAGTTTGTAAATATAAATTCACAACTATCATAAATTAAGATTAGGGGATAATAATAACAATTTGACATGATTTTTTTTCAAAAACAAGGATACCAAAATTATTAGTCTTAAAGTTTTCAAAATATGTAATGGATTGGGCTAGTAATATAGGATATCCATAAGAGGAGCATGATCCTCTACCTTTTGGCACCTCAACCTCATCATGTTTGATTTTTTCTTCCCAATGATCAATACGTTCATGGATTTTAAAGACTCATTATTAAGAATCACATTTCATGCTCATTGTTATTCATATCCATATTAGGTTCTTGATGCATAGTTAGATGCCAAATCATTGAATCAATCTAAACTTAATTGTTGAACACTTGAAAAAGATACACAATAATATTGATAGCCATGTTGTTCATAATCAAGAATGTTGAATTATTAATTTATGCAAGAACATTTTACAATAGTACATACGATTGCCAACAACAATTCAACAAAATGGAAAGAGTAAACAAACAATCGACAACTTATAACTATTGAGATGTGCTTGATTTTCATAAACATGTAACCATTGATTTGTGCACACATATGTCACAACACATAAATTTAGTAATGTAGCAATAATAAAATTGAAAGACCATGCAAAAAATCAAACACTTATAATTATTGATAACATATGACCATAATACATATAGTTAACAACAACAAAATCATTGAAACAATAGATAAATAATTAAAATATATATAACCACTAAGTTGTTATTTGGGTACATTCACAAATTAATGAGCCATAGGTGCACCTTGAGAGTCCTGATTAATGTTGGGTAGTTCCTAGGTTCAAGGAAGAACCTTTAGTTTTAGGTCCTAAATTTTTCAAAGGATTAATTCCTATTTTTTGTTTATACCAAAATGGGATTTGGTTCTAAATTTTCGTTTTAAAAATTAGGGATAGTTTCAATTTTGGTTCCAATATGAAAAACATCAAAATTTTCATTGTGAATTTTATATAAAAAAATTCCAAGAAAAAAGATTATTACAAAGTTCTAAAATGTAAAACTGATACAGACTAATTGATTTATACTTTTTTGAACTACACTAGATGTTCTAGGATCCAAAACATTAAAAAAAAAAATGTGAAACGCAAACATTTATATTTGGAAACAACTTGAAATTTTCTTTATTATCCTTTTTGGCAAGTAGCCAAATTTGGCTACGTCCTCTTTTGGATGATTGCTAGACCACCAACCTTACAAAAATGAGGAAAAACTTTGCTCTAGAAATTAAAAATAAAATCAGCCATAATTTAAGACAAAAAAAAAACATGTACACTTTTATTTCAACCACTATGACAATTTAATGATTAAGTGTTTTCACGTCTTTAATTTATGTGTTGGGTTTAATTAAATTTTATTGAGCCCCTACCTACTTAGGAACTAGATTTCTTTTTTTCAAAATTCCAATCTAGTTCCAATTTTCAAACTAGCTTGGAAATCGACCTTGAGTTTAGTTGCCCACCCAATACTAGTCTTAACATAGAGTCTTGAGTTTGTATTGACAAGTTGATGTGCCAACATAGGATTGGCCAAATATTTTTTTAATAGTTTTATTTATTTATTTTGGTAACTTATTTATGGTTTGATTCCCCATTTTTATTCAATTTGACTAAACTTGTAAGTGTAGAAAAGTTTTCAATACTTTATGAACATATGCATTGGTTCCCAATGAAATCTACATATTAGTGCATGTTATGAGGTTGACAACAAATAAATTTGCAATTGTGAGAGTTTTGATTCTTGCAAGGAATGGCTTAACATATTTCAAAACAATAACATTTCATCACATGCCTACAATAATCCATTATTTGATAAATGTCCAATTTTAGGTAGTTTTGTCTATAGACTACAATAGCACATTCTTTGGCTAATCAAATGTTTAATTTTAAGTTGCTTCGAACACAACTAGGGGTCTAGTGCAAGAGCATGCATTGTCAAAATTGATATAAGTTCATGAGAGTTTTCATAACATATAATGAAGATGGTTGTGATGATATTTTCTTTTCCTATTAAAAGCTTTGCAATGCTAATCATGTTCACCATTCTATGCAAATATGGTAGATGTTAGGTCAAGGAATAAATAGTTGCTTCTACATTCAAAATAAATAAAAATAATTAAATTTGAAAAATGGAGAAGGCTTAGGGCCTCTTTACACAAGAATTGAGGCCCTAACTAAGATACTTTCAAATCCCTTGAAATTAATCCAAAAGCCATACCATAAAATGCATGCTTAGAGTTTGAAATATAGTGTAACTTGGAAATGGACTTAATTGAGGGCGCTTAAAATGTAAAATCATGGTTAGGTCACTCATTTTTGATAATTTGAAGTTCTACATTTTACACTAGCTAAAACTTTTACATTATAGTAGTGATCAAACTATAAATATCTAATTATCCCTTATTATTTTGATCAAAAGTATTGATACACACCCTCTAAATATCATTGGAAATGTGATTGGTCCAAAAGGTATGTGAAAGTTTGAATATTTCAATGTGAAATGGACTATAAATTCGATAAAAATGATGAACATCATGCCATTAAAAAATTAAAAATATAATTCTTGTACTTGGAAAATTTCAATGCGTCTTATTTTTAAATTCTTCATTTGATGATAATTTATTTTTCAATTTTTATTTTGACATTACTATGATATACTTTTTGAGTGCACATCTTTCATTTTAGTTTTGTCATGACAAACCTAGTGTTACTATTTCAAAACTCCATAATGAGTTCATTTTTTTCTTAAAATTCATTCATTCAAAAATATATGAAACCCATTAAAGCTTATTAGAACACGAATAATTTAAAATTTGATAATGTTGATGTTGAATATGATTTTACACTTAAAACTCATTTACAATTTATACGAATTGCAATTGTGATATTCTAAATATTGTTTTACCTGAACAATTTCAGCAACAAATTGCCCTATAATTAATTAAATTTAAAATCTTAACTTCAACGCTTGGTTTTTTAATTCTGAAAATTTGGGTAGGTAATGGGTATATAAAAATAAACAGTTTCTTTTCAAGGTTGTGGAATAGTCTAGTGTGTCAACACTATCTTGGACTCAATACTTGAAGGTTTGCATACTAAAATAATTTTTCAAAAATTCGGCAAAAGGAAAAATAATTTAATTTTATGCCAAATCTGTTCATGTACAACATTCACGTTTTAAACTATGTTTTCACCCCATATTTTAGTGCTAGCGACAAAAGGTAGTCTCTTATTCCCAAAAAATTCAAATCATCCAAGTTCATAAGGAATTCAAATCCCTCGTCCAAACTTTGTGGACTATAGGGTAAGAGCTTAGGTTGGGGAATAGAACAAGACAATTAAATATCTTCTATTTTTTAAGAAGATCTATTCATGTGTATAAAATGCCTTAGGAAAATATTTTAAAATAAAAATTTCCAAGTGCATAATAAATAATGCATTTGAATAGTAGATAGTGAGACAATATATTTGAATGTAATATTTAAAAAAATTTCTATTTAAAAACATCAAAATAATTTATGGGACTCAAGTTGTGACCACACGTGTTAATTATAATGTTTTGTTAGAGTTAAAAATGTTAATATTGAACACCAGTTCACACCTAAAATGTTAATTAACATTAAATGATAAATGATGTGTCATTAATTTAAAAATGGTGTTAACATCTATTGCTAACTAACATTAAATCTTTGAAAAATGTAATTGAGAACCAAACATTGGTGTTAATTAAAGTATCAAAAATTGATAAATTAACTCAATGTTCGCATCGTCCTTGTCTACCCTCTTTCTCCATCTCTTTGGGCCCCCCCCCTCTTTGTCTTCATCTATTTACATTGGAACTTGAAAGAAAAGACAAACAAAACATTAATCAACACAAAAAGAAGAAGAAAGAAATACACAAAGAAAAAAGGTTAGATGACAAAAAAACAACATAAAATGACAAAGAGAAGAAGAGGAATCTCAAAAAAAAAAGAAAAGAAAGTGAACACAAAAAAAACAAGAGAAGAAGAAAACAATAAAAAAGAAAAAGAAGAGAAATAAAACAACTAAGTATGGAAACCCACAAGACAAATAAAACAAATTTTTCATGGAGTTAAAATACAAGAACAAGACAAACAAAACCTAGGCAACACAATGAGAAAGAAGAAGACAAGCAAAAGAAAAGAAAGAAAAAGAACTATGAGACCAAAAAAAAAAACACAAAAAAAAAGAAAAAGAAAACTTGGAAGAAAAGAAAAAGAGAAGAGAACCTTTGGAGATGCAAACTAGATTGCAAACACAAGGATGATAACTCAATGTTATTTACCTTTGACAAACTTGAAATAATGTTAATGAAGTTGTGGATAACTCATCTTGTTATTATGCTCACTTAATTCTTAGCAATTGGTTGGTGTTAATGCAAATGCTAGTTGCAAGTCTTAATCACCAAGTGCGGCCACACCTTATAATACTTATTCATTTCTTTGTGATTTCATAGCCGAATTGATTTTGCTTCAGACCTTGAGACAAAGTCCTTTGACCCAAAAGACCCAAAAAAATTAAATTAAAAAAATATTAAAAACCCCTTCTTGAAGTGTTATTGAATAAGCTAGGCTAGTTGCATTTTATTTTTGTTGAGAGGAGAAAGAAGCTAGTCTAAATAAGGACTTTTCACACTGCAATTGTGGCAACGAGAAATAAAGCCTAAAACGAGGGTGAGTTGGAAAATAAGGAGTACGGTTAATAATACACTTTCTCCACATGGCAGATTGTGTTTGGTTTGTGAGCGGATTAGATGAGATTTCCCTTTCCCTTTTAGGCCATATTTCTCGTTGCCACAATTGCAGTGTGAAACCAAATGCTGCCTCCTCCTCCTCCTCCTGCTGCTGCTGCTGCTGCTGCACCTCAGTCTGCAGTCGTTGCCCTCCGCGCGCATGCCATACCCAATCCTCTCTGCTGCCAGTGAGCTAGCGAGTGAGTCGCGAGGGAGGGACGGAGGAGCGAGCAGTCGGTGGCGACGGTTGTAGCAAAGATTGAGCAGTTTTTGGCCTCCGGAGAGAACTAAATGGCGGCGAGTATGAGGACCTCAGTGTGTTGTAGTACTAGTGGCTGTGGATTTGGAGCAATGGCATCTGTTGCCACCGATCTGATGACTTCCCGTCAATCCTCTCTCTGGTTACACCGGAACAATCTTGGTGCGTCAGGCGTAGCAGCTTGGAAGCAGTCGCATTATCTCATTTGCAAGGTATGTATGAGGCAGGCTGTTTTTTCGCCATTAGAAGAGGTAGTGGTTGTTTGGGTGGCGGGCGGGTGCGTTATCTTTCAGTCAGCAGCTGATTTTCCCTCATTTTTCTTCTTCTTCTTCTTCTTTTTGGTTCCGAGAAATTTGAGAGATGGAGAACAAATGGGTACTCAATTGGCCTTCGAAATTCTGGTGCGAAGAATTGCAGCAGTATCACCCTCGTGAAGTAAGCTACAGTGTTGATGCAAGTAGCTGTCAAGGTGAGGGTTGCATTGTAATATTAGGTTTCTGGCAATGGATCAGGAAGCTGCAGCGTGCATACACGAGCACCATATGGAATTCTCTGGGTTTTTTCTTTTTAAATTAAAAAAAAAAAGAATTTCCTGTTTTGATTTTTTCTGGAGATAGGTTCAAATGTTTGAAATGTGTGACAATTCTGAGTACTTTAGAGTTGTTTTTCAGTGCCAAAGTCCCAATTAAATGCAAAGATGAAATGTGACAGGGTGTAGGAGGAGGGAAGAAGCATCATCTCAAAGGAGCAACTGAGTTTAGGACTTCTTTAAGACCAGGCCTGAAAGTGGCAGCAAAAGTGTCAGATGTGGACCTGGTGACAACAGCACCCTTAGAAACACCAGAGGAGGAATTAGCACAAATGTCAGATGTGGTGGACCTGGCGACAACATCATCTCTGGAGCTTGTTGATATGTCAGTGACACCAACACCCTTAGAAACACCTGAGGAATTAAGCCAAGCAACTTTGATTTGGAGAGCTGTTAAGCTCCCCATCTATAGTGTTGCCCTGGTTCCCCTCACAGTGAGTGAATCCACAATGTTTTCTTTTTGGGTTTTTGAAGGAATGGTTTTTTCTTTGAATTCCTTCCCATTTCATTTGGCCAAATGCTGCACCACAAGTATTTAGGTTTGCACCCTGTTATTGAATTTATAAGACAGGCTAATTTTTTTCTGGATCTGTGTTGAGAGATCAATGCCCCTGATGTTGTTGTTGTGTTGGGCGTTGGATAAAATTTGAAGGTGGGAGGAGCAGTGGCAAGTCTCCAATCAGGAAATTTCCATTGGGGTCGTTACTGGCTTCTTCTTGGGTCTTCTGTACTTGTGGTTGCTTGGCTTAATCTTAGGTCAGTTGGATCTTTTGATAAAAACTTTGACTAATTTTTCTCTTCTCTTCAGTGCATGTCAGGAGCTATCTACTGTGACCCATAGATATACTGTGTGGGTGGCAAACAAAGTTCTACTATGGGGCACCAACATCATTTACTCCTGTTTGAGATGTCTTTTTTTCTCTCCTACTGAAAAACAGTTTTGTGTTGTGCAGTAATGATGTTTATGACGCAGGGATGGGAGTTGACAAAGACAAAAGGGAATCAGTTGTGAATATGACAGGAAGGTACAGATGAGTTTTGGAATCTGGATCAGATCCAAGTCAATGTAGTCACTACATTGTTGGGTTCTATCAGTAATGATGTTGATTCTCTTAGCTCTATGGTTAACTCTATGATATTATAAGCTTCTAAGATTTTCCATTCAATCAAGGACTCACCACGTGTTTGGTTGCATTATCTATATCCTAATTCCTAAGTTTCAAACCTGTGTTTGGAATTTTGTCATCACATGCAGTCGAGAGGGTGTATTGCAAGTTGCCTATTTGTTTCTTCTTGCTGGCTTCTGTGGGCTTGTGCGGGTGGCTCTAGAAGTTGGAGATATTCGTGTTACTGCCCTTCTAACTGCTGCCATTGCGTGTGGCTATGTCTATCAGGTGGGGACATGATCTGATGGGCTGCTGGCTCTCTCTCTCTCTCTCAACTTATGTTTTAGTCCAAAGTTACAATCTTTAGTTCTGGGGGAAGCTGAAAACCTGTTGATCTTTCAAGAACATTTTTGTGGCCCAGTTCACCTTTTCTAATACTGGCTAATTGGAAAACAACTTGTGGTCAAACAAACGGTTTTAGGTCAATATTTGCTTAACTTAAGCTTTTTAATCAAAGTCAATCTACTCTACCCATGCTCCTTCTCCAAAACTTTCTATTAAGGATGCAGAATGAGTCACGAGGCATTTTTGTAGCATTTTGATATTGGCACTGTGAATGCTCCCTCACTAGGATGGTTGATTTATGCGTGTGGTGGCAGTGTCCTCCTTTCCGTCTCAGTTACAAAGGTCTAGGAGAGCCACTTTGTTTTGTTGCTTTTGGACCTTTGGCCACAACAGCCTTCTACCTTGCTCAAGCCAGGTAGATATATCTTTACATACAATCTCTTTGTTTTTTGTTGCATGAATTCACAGGGACATTGCCATATAACAGCTTCATTGTAGTTTGATTTTCATCAGTAAAAAATATTCCAGGAGTTTTGTCATAGAAGGATAGAATGGTGTAAGACACCTTAGTTTGAAATGGCCTAATTCCTGGGTTGATTGAATGTGGAGCAGTAAATTAGGGGCATTGCCAGTGACACAGACAATAATAGGAGCCAGTATTATTGTGGGCATCACAACGTCCCTCATTCTCTTCTGCAGCCACTTCCATCAGGTTAAAAACTCTTGTTGTAATCCTAGAGGAGCTATGGAGTCTTGAAATTTGGGTTCTGCCCTCTTTTCCTTTTAGTGATGTTGTATGGTCCTTACAGGATGCACTTTAGCCTCTGTGGAACATTCTAAGAGTCTTTGTATCCTAGTTTCCATAGTCAGGTTTAGGGTTTACAGTTCCATTTGGATTCTATAGGTTTTGTCTATCCTTCTCTGGAAATTTCTGTGACTTAATGAAGAATTGTTAATCTTGTTTTGCCTTTTCATGATGGTGAAAATGGAGATTTCTTATGAGAGATATTCCATTTGGATTCTCTACATAGCTAGTTTGATTTGTTATCAGGTAGTATTGCGCACTCTCATGCTGGATAAGTGCAAGTTCGTGTCTGAAGCTAATTTTGTTAGTCATGGCAACTGAACAGATTGAGAGTGACCTTGCAGTCGGTAAAATGTCACCTCTGGTAATTTACTCTCCCTTTGTCAGGACTCCAAAATGTTTCATGTCAAGGAGCTCTTTCAGCTGAAAGCCTGATTTTGCAGTACTTGAAGAAGCTGGATTGATTCAATCATGGCACTTGTAAAGCCATCTATATTATTGGTGAACTGTTTTTAAGTATTATCTTGCTGTGGTTGAAACAGCCTTGAGGAAGGACCCATAGTGCAATACTGAATAAGACTGCCTTGAACTTAGGAAGAGAAATTGGAATACCCTGTTGAGGAGCTCAGGTAAGTAATGCTTCAATGTTGCATTGGGTGCTGCAGGTGAGACTGGGAACAGAGAAAGGGGCGAAGGTTGTACAGGCAGCAGTGGTCACGCTGTATTCCTTAATCGTTGGCCTCAGTCTTTGCAAAGTTTTGCCCCTCTCTTGCACAGTATGTTTTTTTCCTTCCATTTTCTACACTTTTGGCAGTTTTAGAAAACTGGCATTCCTTTTCAGCTGTCTTACACTGGGATTGAAGTATGTTTTTCCTCCAAAACTTGCTCAAAATTCAAGCTAAGTGATATATCTGGTATTTTTACATTAGCTAACTCTATGGCCCCCCCATATGTTAAAATCTTTATTTCCTGCTCATCTAGCTATGTCTTGGCTTTTGGACACATACAATTGGCAGTAAAGCTCTGTTTGTTTCTGATTTGTAATGCAGCTCTTTTCTGTATTGACACTGCCAATTGGGATACTTGTCATGAGATTCATCAGTGAAAATCACAAGGTTCAATTTTGCTCCCTCCTGACAGGAGGATGTTTTTTCCTCATCATTTGTTGATTCTGTAGCCTAGGTGGTTGCAGCAATTGCCGCCTTTAGTTCTCTTGTTCTGTGAAGTTCTTATTTCGTTTGAAAATGTCTGTTAGATGGTTCCTCGTTGTTTGCTAGATTGAGAAACACTGGTGCCAGCCAGAATCAACAAGAGTATGGTAATGATTCCGGAGAGTGGTTAAATGCTACATACTGATAGTCTGCATACAAATTGTGGGATTGTGTGGTTATCATATTTGGTTGCTGTAGAATATATTCAGTGTTGCTTGCCACTAATATATACATCACTCAAAAACTGAAAGGTAGGTATGAAGAAAGGAAGGCTAATTGTTGTTTGTTTACTTTTGAGCAGAACAAGAGCCTGATATTTATGGCCAAGTATTATTGTGTGCGACTTCATGTAGCAATCTGTGCTGCTCTTGTTTTTGGTCTCTTAACTGGTCGTTCTCTACCTGCACCCAATTTCTGGTGAGATATATCTCCTGCTCTTACTCTGTTGTCTGTCTTCACTATTCATTGACAAATTGATCTACTGAATTTGGGTTCTATCTCTGTTGCTTAGTTATTCTCATAATGAACATGTCAAGCTGTTGAATTGTCACTATTTTCAGATCCCCTCCATTCTTTTTAGTTTAGCTTCATCGCTGGATCAGTATAAGACCAATGTTATTTCTGTTTTTGTTTGCTCTTCAATTTCTGGTACATAATAAAATGCATGGATCTTGATTTGGTCTTGTACAGGTGATAATAGAGGTTCTACAATCAAAATATTTTTTCTTCCCAATGAATTGGATGAGAAGCATGTGAAGCGACTGCTCTTCAACATGCTAGTCAGCTCAGCATACCAAGTGACTGCTCTTCAACACTGTAGTGAGCTTGGCATGTGATCAAGCAAATGCTCTTCAACACACAATGTCAGCTCAGTTCAATTTAAACATTTAATGTAACTGGATGTTGCTGGAGGAAAATTAATCTGTAATTTTACACATTATTTCCAAGAGGGAAAGTACCAACATGATCTATACAAGGAAAATTGATATTGAAAAACCCACACGGGTCTTGACTTGAGCATATATGTACTGTACTTCAAAAGGCATGTTGATTCACAGATGGAGCTGTTTTATTTGGGTTTTACTCGTAGCATGTATGATCTATATTGTCGAGGTGTAATATTAAGCCTTTCTCTTTGTTCTTTGTCATTTTTGTTATCACTGGATCCAATCATATGTATATATTAAGATTTGCACACTTCATGAAATTCACCATATTTTTTAATGGATATATTGTAAACATCTTTCTGAAATATATTGAATTGGGGGTTTTTTACTTGTGAACAAGCTTATTAATGGCTTAGGTAGATAAGAATACAAAATTTGGTGGAACACACATTGAAAATAGAATTTTATCTATACCCATCGATTCTCTCTTCACACCAAAGCAATAAGTGACATCAATTACAACAAATTCTCATATGTTCAAGCTTGTGTCATCCGTGATGTTCATGATTTATGTTCATCTTGATAGTTGAAGCTTGACCCACGAATTCATGGTTCTTCAAATTGATACATCGTTGCAATGTCACAAACTGGTTTCGTCAAACATGTGCATGTGCTGTTACATTTCCAACATGTATCCTGATTTGTTCTTCATTCAATTCATTTTCTATGCACAAAATTATTGCATTTCCTAACATGTTTAGTGGTTTGTTTTGTATGGTATGATATTTCACACAACACATTGCATTTTATGCCATTATTCTCAAGCTTAGATAAGCTTGTTTGGATTCAATGTGTGACTTGCTTAATGTAACTTGTTGACTATAGTGTTGTTCATGTCAACATGATTGTTGTCTTCAACAAAGGTATTTGATTAAGGCATGTTAGAAAAGTAGTCGTTAATAATGCAAAAAATGAAATGCATGAAAATGAAGCTAGAAAGTATGTGAAATGTTTTGACATTGAGTTTTTAAACCATATGAATAAATTTGACATGGACATGCTTTTACAAGCTTGACATGTTGTATCAACATTATTTTCAATTTATTTTGCAAAAATTGCATACTTGTTCACATTGTTGAAATGTAAATTTTACATTAATAAATTATAATTAAAATTTCAATGCATATGGTGCACTTGGAAATAGTTAGGGGTCTCAAATCAAAAACATGAATTGCATTTTGCATGCATTAGAAAAATATGATTTTGTAAATGCAAACAAGTATGGAATCTACTTTCAGAGTGTAAATTTTTTGTTTCAAATGTGTGTTAAGTATGGATTAATGAAAGAGAGTAGAATACTTATTGGATGAAACCATTGAATACATGATGGTCTTTATATCTTAGTTTAGTACACATCTATTTTATTAAAAAATTTCAATATAAAAATAGGTTTGAAAACCATATTGACAAGTTAGTTTCAAATATATTTATTACTTATATTTATTACATTAAAATTATTAATTTTTTTTGTTTAAATTATGATAAATGCAATGGAAAGCACAATGATTTCTTAATAAAATTAAAGAGAGATTTTGAATCTACTTAAAGAGATTTTGTCACATATAATCTACATTTTATAACTTAATCATGCACATGGATGTTTTAAATAAAATCAATTTTTTACTTGGCTGATGATTGGTCGCTTGCTTATGTACGCATTAAGATGTCCTCCTACAATAACATTTAAAGTGATGTCAATTCACAACAACATATAAAAGTTAATACATCAATTGTGACACATTTTCATGTTAAATAACTACATTTGATAGAGTCATGGTTAATGTCACATGTATGAGATAAACTTGATGATTTAATCAAATTTTTATAAAAGAATATTTGTTCATCATAAATTTGACATTTGTGTAATATGTTTTGTTAGCACATTCAAGTATCAATGCTAGTATCAATGTTATCCTTATGGTTAGATGGTTCACCGTTAGTATGTTTGAATGGATTAGACTAGGGTTCAAATTTGGCTAACTTCAAACATGGTTTTATGCTTTTGACTTCATTTCTGAAATTTTCAATCTAAAGGGTTAATAAAATTTCAAAAAATTAATTTGTGCCAAAGTTGCCCATGTACTATAATATTGTTGGAAAGCCATATGAAGTTGTAGTAATTACTATGTCACCTAGGAGTTTTTTTTTTCAAATTCCTCAAGTAGGTGTATTGGCAAGGATCCCCAACATTGCTTAGCAATAAATGGCAATTGTCTTGGTGGACTAGTAGATCTTTTATGCATTCTTGCCTAGTTCTGGTGACCTAATCGAACACATTGTCTAAAATTGGTGATTTTAAATTTTTTTCTCTCGAAATATGACGAATTTTTAAAAAAATAATCTCAAAAATCCCTTTGTTGGATTCACCAACCCTTTTTTTTGGTTGCCAAGTGGCAAAAATTTGCCACAAAAGAAAACCCTGATGTCACCCTTTATATATATACATATATTTCAAGTTGTGTGTTTTGAAGAATTTGGGTGATCATTTTAGGCATTAGTTTTACAATGTCCATGGTTTCTATTTCCATGGACTCATTGTGATTATCATTTTATTTCATAACATATATATACATGATATTTCATATTCATTTTCTATAGTCTTGACATTTTTCAATGTTAAAGTAGGACATCTTCGTGAAGGTTTGAATCTAGTCACATTAATTTTGATTATTTGTTATGGCTATACATGCATGTTGTTGAGGTGACAATTTAAATTTGGTAGCACATTTTCTGAATTGATAAATGAGTATTAATTTTTTTGCTATAGTTGTTTTAAATACATGTTGTGCATTTCTAATTGAACCACTAACTTAGGCATATGCTTATTTACTTGAGTGACTTGTGTATATATTAATTCTTCTTAATATTTTCAAGCAATCTCTTTCACACAATGCATTATCACTTTCATATCTTCTTTTGTATGGGTTTGAAAAACTACACATTTCAACAACCCAAACATGAAAATGCTAATACAATACAACACTAAATTCCTTCATGAAAAGAACTTGTAACCAAACAAAACTAGTTTACAAAAAAGGAAAATTGATGTAAGACAATGGGTTATAAAGTTAAATTCATCTTATTCAAGCTATGGTCTACATAATCCAATTAAACTCCAATATTAAATGAAGCATCAATTTAAACCAATTCAATTGGATTAGCTTTGAAACTTCACATTCATGTATTGTAGATTTGATTTAGCTACTATACACATAGCATGACATCTTTTAGGACATTAAAT
>Ga0209208_10004523_pt1 | contig 19691 bp, 6 predicted proteins | sample S1TSphfallax_3_FD_187694 | JGI IMG/M metagenome (GOLD analysis project Ga0209208, IMG submission 187694) | Host-associated microbial communities from peat moss isolated from Minnesota, USA - S1T2_Fd - Sphagnum fallax MG (SPAdes) (version 2) | ecosystem: Host-associated > Plants > Peat moss >... | reverse complement strand
CAGCATAAAAAGGGGTAGAAGGGCGTGCTAAAGCTCCAGGATGGAACTAGGAAGAGGGACAAGCTTTAGTCACTTACTCAAACCTACATCAAGCTAACCAACAAGTTGGTTAGTTCGCATTCAAGAGCACCCTTGGTGCTAAGACAAGCCACGAACAATTCTGGACTCATAAGACTCACCACGGCCCGGACTCGAGGGAAGCCATCACCTTCCCCCATATAGTATTCTTTGCGTTACTCCGCGGCACCCACATCCAAATGGCTTTTTATCCTGGGACTCCCAAGGAGGAATCTTGAAACTGTCCCGGTTTGAACTCTCGGGACTTTGTGAATTCATAACTCTTTGCTCAGACTTCTGATTTGGGATGAGGTCTAAAGCAAACTAATATCTCTCCTTGAGAGCTTTTCAATGGTGTGTCGCACTCCACATGCACACACCGGGGTCGGGTCGATTCCCGACTTTTAGTGGTCGGGAGTCAAACTGCCAATTTGACTCCCGGCCTTTCTTTTTGCCATAACTTATGTTGTAAATGTCCAAATGGCTCATACGAGGCCATTTTTGACATCTACATTTCAACAGCTTTCCAATGACATGAAAAACGCTTCAAGGCGAGGTGTTTTGACCCCTGCAATCGAACTCTGAAGTGTTGGGAGTCCCGAAGGACTCCCAAGTCCCCATTTAAGGAATGTGAATGTCATCCTCACACTCTTCCAAAAGTGGGGTTGCAACATTAGAGCATTAGGACTTTCAATGTAACTAACAAAGTGTGTAGTTTGGTCTCCATAGGGATTACACCAATCTATATCATTCATCTAGGATTTTTTACATTTGAATTCGATTTTATATTCTAGGTGTTCAAGTATCATTGGTGCAGTCCTTTGTATCAAAGGTGCTCCAAGAAGACCTTAACATGAATGTTAACCTTCCTACACTTGTAGATATTGATGCAACTTTTGTGATGTTTTCACTTTGTTATGCCTAGTGATTAGGCTACCTACAACATATTATATTTCCATCACCAAGTATCTTGTAGCATTACACTAGGTTTGATGTTCATACCATAACTATGTTGGAAATTTTGATAAATTTAAGATCCTTTGTCACCATGGTGGGCCATTTGAGTTGTTGTTGAGCCACTCTTCTTACTTTTTTAAAGGGGTTAAGCCTTCTTTCAATGGTCCAAGCTACCCCCGCCTTCTTAGGATGTTGGGCTTTGATCGCTCCTCCATTGGTATTTCATTTATAACAAGATGATCACTCTATTCTTTTTGATGCAATGGCACATCTAGAGACTAGTAATTATCCCTTCCAGGTAGCATTACAAGATATTCGTCCGATGTTGCTTGAAGTCGTTTAATCACATGTCTTGTTTTTCAAAAATCTAATGGTGCAATTCTATCCTCGAATGTAGTCTTCTTTGATGGACCAACTAGATGAGCAAGAATTTACTTTGCTTTTAATATACATTCCTTTAGATGTCATGCGAACACATATATGTTCCTATGTAAGTCCAACAATAGAAGCTTAGTTATTAGCTCATCCTAACACCCCTTCATTTCATTTATCCTGAACCCATTTCCTTAGAACGAAATGTATTCATTTTGATATACCACATCCTATGGTTGCACATTTTTCATGATGTCAATGTGTTTACACCATCGATGATTTGGGTATCTTCTATCCTTGCTTTATGAAAATTAAACCAACTAAATTACAAATATAAAAATTGCAAAAAACAATTGGACAGTTTGAAGTATGAACATTGTAAAATATTTCATTTTCATTATACAAAAGTGTATTTCCTTATTTCACTTCACCTTTTTTTTTACATCATTTTATGATGGCCTCATACTTGGATAAATGATATTTTTACAAATAGAAAAACTATTCTAGTCTTAGTATTTTTTTCATTCATTATATCATATCAATGTGTGGCATCGTCACTAATTTTTTAAGTTAATATGGAATTTTCTTGTCCTTTATACCATTATTTTTCAAATTTGTTTTTCGTAAGTATGGTTGTGTTATAAATGCCTTATAAGTGTAATGTTTTAAAATTTAAATTAGGATTCCATTTAGGTAAGACTTAATGTGTAAATTAAGATTTAAATTAGTAAACTTGACAATCGCTTAGTTTTTGAATCCTAGCAATTGCTCTATTCATGTGACCCAACAGTTACCCAATTTGTGTGAGCTAAAGGTCACCATGTTCATTTAACTTAATGACCATCATGTTTGGTTTAAGAACCTTGGTAGTTGCACGATTTGTGAACCTTCACAACCACCTAGTTCATGCAATTTAACAACCACCCAATTTGTTCAACTTGATTTGTTCAAGCCAAGGCTTGCATGGATTTTCAACTTAGAGGCCACATGGTTTGAAAAAACCAAGAAGTGGCTTGCCCAATTTTTTATGTGTGTTTGTCAAACTTGACAACTATTTGGTTATGGAACCTTTTGATCATTAATGAGGTGGAACTTGGGGGATCCATGATCTTCAAACTTGGTCTTCCAAGCATATGGAATCTAAGGAACAAATCTATGAATATTAGGTTAATAGGAATATTTAAAATATCTTACCTATCATTATGGTTGGATGTTTAATAATTTTTAGAATGAAAAGTCAAACAAGATAAGAAACTAAATGTAGAATTGTTGAAAAAGTTGGGAATTGAACTTCAAACTTTTAATGAAGCATAAACTTTCCATATAAATGGGTTATTATTAACTTTTTAATACATGATTGTAGCCTTTGTAATTAAACTTGATAGTTGAGATTTGGAATATTAAAAATGGGGTTATTGAAATGGTGATTATTGAGTTATGAAGTTCTAAAATTATTTTCTCTCAATCATGGGCTTATCTAAAAAAACTATCATCATTTGTGATTTTTTTAAAAAAGTATATAAATAATTCCAATCTAAAAATTATAACAAATATTAATCAAGGGGTCAAGGAAAGCATATAAAATCAACAACGTGCATTAAAAATGGTAAAAAATATAAAAAGTTTTTTTCCCTTCGTGTAGAACTTGGGATCTTGTTATGGTGGCCTTAGTCATTGCTAATTAAATTTACCACATTGTTGAATTGACATTAATAAATGGTTGAAGGGGATGATAACATGCATTTGAAAAACAACATGAATATTGTTAATTTGTGAGATTGAAAGACCCTAAACAAATGAGTGCAAATTGGTTGTGAATGTTGGAAGGATGAACATTAATTTCTATATTTGGGCTTTTACACTTGTTAATTGCATTGTCATTTGCCCATCATTGGTCTTTGACCTTTATGCACATTACTTTTATAGAAGGAACTAGTCCTTTTCGGAAAGGTTAGTACCAAGAAATAAACAAATTGTATTAAAGGAATCTATTCACAATGTTAATGTCATCACGTGTTATTTTTTAAACTGCTATTAGCACTTCCTTCACAACAAAACTTCACTGATGAAAAAGAAGTAACTTCTTGTTTGAAAAGTGTAAAATTATGGTTCAAACATTCCTCAATGAATGCATCCTAAACCTAATATGAAAAAATTTTAAAAATTTATCATTGTTTAAAAACAATGATTTGTAAAAAGGTGTGGTTCATAATTGTGGGCTTATTGCAATCAACATATATATCTTATAAATGTGAAAGCCAATGAGGTTGTAGGTACTTGCCACATGGAAACGAAAGAACATGGAAGTTGTGGATCCAAACTAGACGAGCATAATTGAATGTGTAATATGTTCTCAAGAGTTGCACATATATAATATTGCATAAAATAAAAAGAATTATCAATGGCCAACAAGATGTTCGACTCTTGATTCCTAAGATATGGAAAAATGTTCTAGAGTGATATGATGAGGTAATGCTTTGGTTTTTACAAATAATTTTCTATTATTCCATGGCAAATTCAAAACTAACTTGGTGCCTACTAGGTTTTAACCACACACTGCATATTAAAAATGTTTCACAATACATCCCAACAAGTCTTAATTATTAATTTGATTTTGTGCAAATGTGATAATCAATTTTTTGTTCGTCTCCATGTAGATTAATGTTGAGTTAAAAATATTGCAACTTGCTATGAGTCGATTAAAAAAGAGAAGCCACTTTAATGTTGATGTCAAAAAAAGGGGCTTTGATTTTGCAAAGTGTAATATTTGTGAATAATAGATAGATTTAATATCCAAGGTAGGGGAAAATAGCATTGGTTTAAAAAAATTTGAATGAATTTTTTTTTAAAAACACAATAGACATGAAGAATCTTATATGCACCTTTATCACACTTGGAGAACATAATCAATCCAATCCAAAGAAGAATTTCTATGCATCATTCATGACAAAATGGATCATTTGAAATTTTTTCTTCCTAGGTTAGAGAAGTGAAGAACAAAATGACTTTTATCCTTTATTAATTACCCATAACATTGATTGGAATGATTGCTCATGGGCATGTGGATGAAACTTTTGCTCAATATTCTAATGAGTTTTGGCACAATGATCCTCACTCTCTTACATCTTTTATGTACATTGGAAAATTACCTAATCCATGAGTTTTAAATTGGAGAACCTTGTTGGAACAAAGCCTTTGCCTAAAAACTTGTCACTCCAAATGGACAATTATGTTAAAAAAACAATAATTGTCATTTGTTTGCATTTCCTCTTTGTAATTGCATCATGAAAAATGTTTGAAGAAGTACAATTGAAGTTTTTGGTTGTTGGACACACGCACAAGAACATCAATGGAAGTTTTGGATATCTTTCCAAAACATTACATGAGCAAAATACCTACATCTTGGCTAACTTGATGCAAGGGTTCATGATTTCCCAATATTGACCTTTCGTTCTACAATTCATTCAAGAGATTCTTAATTTCAAATCTTGAGTTTAGGGATATTTCAAGGATGGTTTTGAAACCTTGGTGAGGCATAGTAACATGCATCTTTTTCATTTCTTTGTGGATTCTAATAAATGGCCAATCATGTAATACAAAGTGATGAGAAAAACATTCATCAATAATGACATTGCTAAATGTGTGGAGTTTTGGAGGTTGGGGATGCTAAGGATTGATATTCACATTAAAAAAATGGGTCCTTCCATGAAGTATTGGCAAAATATTTTAGCCACATTATCAAAGCCCAATATTTTGGTTTAGGTTTTTGGCCTTTAGCTAGTAATTGGAGATCCAATCATGATGTAATAGGTCTTGCACCTACTATTGTTGATGAGATTGATCTTGAAGACCCAATCATCCTTCCATATTGCAAGCCTAAGAACATGCAATTCATGTTGAAAATAGTTGCATACACACCATAGCTAGACTTAAAGCCTTTAAGGATTTTTTTTTGTAAGGCTTCCTAATCTTGAATTATATCTTGTGCACATGGATGGGACAATCTAAAAGTGAAGTTGTGAAGGATGAGTTGGATGAACATTTTAAAATGTTTCATATTCAATGGCGGGTGTTTTTAAAATAAAGAACTGAAAATGATAAGAAATTATATGAAAATTGTTGGCAAAGCAAATGACAATGCAATTTAACAAATCCAAAGCAATCGCTTGATATAACAACAATTGTATTTTCCTTTCTTACGTGAAGTAATTGTGACAAACAATATAAATATTAATTTTTTTCATGCTAGTAAGGCAAAACAAAACCTTGACACTACCACAAAACCATGTTTTTATGTTGGTTTTATTATTAATCTAGTCATATAAGACATTGGACAAAAATGGATTTAGTTGAAACAAACTAGTCATTTTGGACACAAAGTTGACTAAATCTGTTTTGATTGAAATGACTCAAGATGATTAAAATGACTAAAAATATTAGTTGACATAATAGTTGTTTAAAATGACTGAGATGACTGAAAATATTAGTGGATGTGAAAATATTATTAACAAAAAAATTGGATTAAATTTTTAAAAAGTTCAAAACATTATCAGACCAAACCCATGATTACAACGATTTTTTTTGGGGGTGTGTTGCGATTATAATTTGACAAACCCACTTAAATGAATTCTATAAATTTTCAAATTCCAAATGTTAAGTCATTACATCAATATATATATGGAAAATCAATAAATAAACATTTAATTGTCCTTTCAAAAGATTCATAATGAAACTATTTATTAAATTTGATAAAAAAAATTTAATAAAAAAATAAAATTCAAATTATTTAAAATTAATTCAAGTTTTTCATGTACAATAGTTATGTTCTACTTTTTGTAATAAATTAAATACAACATTTTAGTTTGATTTTTCATTTTTTCACATGTCATTTTGTTATATTTCAATTGAACTACCCCCTATTTTAATTTTTATGTAAATGATTATAAACATCAACTGAGAACATGACACCCATAATGTAATTTCATTTATTTTAGTAAATTACCTCTTCATATCAGATGAGAAAATGTATTTACCATTTTCATATCATGGGGAAATGCATGAGGAATCTTTCATTGGTTATCCTATTGACCATTCTCTCATTTAGCCATCTCAACAAATCAATGCCTCAAACCTTAACATTTGAGGCCTTGAAGATGATCCACCTTGGACCAATGGCACAAGGGTCCACTAATATACTTGACAATTACCTTAGGTCCTTACCATGTTGATACAAGTACAGTGTTTTATTAATCATTAGCATTTTCCTCTTCATAAAATCATAGTTGAAAGAGAGTTAAATGGTTTTTGTTAACTTTTCAAGTTAGACAACTAAAGGAGCTAAGCATCCAGAACTCAATTATTTCAAAAATGATATTTATTAAAAATAATAATTCTGAAGTCCAATTTTTCTTGAACATCAGTTGGTTACAACTTGCAATTTGGAATACAATTCATGTAAATCATAGGTGAAAGATGGTTAAAGGGGTTTTTTTAACATTTGAAGTTATACAATTAAGCAAGCTAAGTGTCCACAAGCAAATTATTTCACAATGACATATTTATACAAGAATAGAATTTTGAAGTCCACTTTTTTCTTGAACATAAGTTGGTTGCAATTGTGGATGTAATTCATAAACATCTTTGTCTTTCCCCCACATTTTCATGTGAACAAAAAACCCATGTGTTTGGGTCTAATATTTGAGGTTTCAAAGTCCAATTGATGCAACATATTGAGCTTACTTGTGTGTTTGTGAGTTGAAAATTAGACCAGGTGACTCTCAGCCTGTCTCATCAGCTCCTGGGCCTGTCACTTGTTCTGCCAAGAGTAGAATCTCTGAAATGTGGTGTTGGTTGCCAAGGAAGACTACCATTGACACCAGCAATGACACTCTGGAGCATGTGGTTTCGAGACAGTGTGATTACTAAAAGAAAGGACCCACAAATGACAAGAGCAAGCAAAGAATCATAAGTTGCAGCTTGAGATGTGCAACCTTGTGTTCATAGCCAGAATCTTTACCTCCAAGTGTGTGCATTGGCTTGAAGTGTGATCCTGTACAATCTCATCTTCTTCTTGGGAATTGAGTTGATAGCTTCACTTCCGGCTTCTAAAACTCACTTCCCCCATTTTGGTCTATGGCAATGTAAATGCTGGGTGGCAGAACACTTTGTCCAGTCCACAAATGTCATATCCTTGGGAAATTCAAAGCCTGAAGTCTGGCAAGGAAGCATCAGGAACAGTCGTCAAACAATTTAAAACAGTCATCAAACTTGGATGCTAAGGCTTCTTTTCAAGAATCAAAAATATTTGATCACATAAACATGCAAGAATATTAAATTGTGAAGAGGTTGTCAAGTACCTTGAGTTGACTCTTCCAGCTGCTTCAAGAGCTTTGATGATCATCTGTCTCACAACTTCCGGCACATGTTTTTCAGCACTGCTCCAGCTGCTTCAACAGTACTCAATTTCATCTTTTCCAATGCAGATTGTAGCCAAATTCATAGCCCTGTACATATCTTGAGCTAATTTGACCTACTTTCACCTTACTGTCCTTTCCTCCCTGTCTCAGAGAACTCAGGAGAGGAAAACTGCAGTATTCTATGTGGCTTATTTGAAATCTAACATTTCCTAAACTGCCTCAAATCCAGCCAATTCCAGATGAAACCCAAAATTTCTACAACTAGCTAAGGTAGAGAAAACACATGGCACATAAACAGACACTGAAAGTCATACACTATATATGTGAATGGTAAAATTCAGCAGGTGTTCAGGTCAATCCCACTTTGTACATCGTCTTATGGAAACTCAAGTGCCTACAAACTGTGTGCAGTGCATAGATCATACAAGTTAGCTGGTACATACTAGTGCACAATGTGTATAGCTGCATTTTGGTGCAAATGAGTGGTAATTGCTGTTTGTTGCGCCTCACTATGTTCATTATGACTGTTGATTGGTAATCATTGCTTAAGTAATTTTGACACGTTTCAATACCTAGGTGACTGCTCTATGAATTCCTGGTTTAAACAGATGCTGTGGTGCAGATATGGGAACTTTAAACATTTCACCACTTCTGATCATGATTCTGGAGCTACTTCAATTTATCTTGCTTTATCAGGTTCTAACCAAGGCTCCTACAACCTAAGCCCAAGATACAAATGCTTGACATTTATCTGATCACTAAAACTGATTTGGATCACTTGCAGTTCAATCAAGTAGAAAACCCTAAATTCCTCGTGATTTGGAAGCTCAACTAGATTCTTTGATCAGTTCTGAACTGATCAAATGTAACATGCAACCATTTTTGCATTTCAACTGCCTGACTCAGCCTGCTCCCTACACTGATAATTTAGGGCTTTGTCTTTTCCAGGTATTCTTGAAGCTCCAAAAAGTGAATTTGCTCTTGGTAGGGAAGCCAGACCTGGCCATCGATGAAGCTAAGGTTTAGAAAAGGCTGGGCCTCTTCATCTGCAAGCTCATGGCTCCATGCTACCCGTGCGTTTTCATTAGCTCCAGGCCCATAACACTTGTACTGCCCGTAGTACACAGTCCTGTACGCAGGAAATGATACAAGACTTGGGTGAATCTTTCAAATCTAGAACAGCAATGGCAAAATAACTTAAACAACAAAGGACTACTAGGTCAGCTACAAGTTTGATTCTGAATTGAAGACAAGTCTAGGTCCTGAAGCTGAATTATGGCAATAATATTGTCCCTTGCTGCCCTCAGCGGGGTCAGCTCCAAAGTCCCCACCAAACCAATTGCTTATGGTTTCAATGCCACTGCCCAGTTGATACATCGCAACTCTAAATCTCAAAACAAGACAGATAATGGAAACAATGACAGATCCGTGGTGGACTCAAAGCATGTGGGTTCAAGCACATTGGAAGATGAATTGAATACCAGAGAGGATTGTCATGCATACAGGTTCAAGCATGGAAGCGAATTTGAATACCAAATAGACAATTGAGGTGAGTATAAAAGAAAGCAGTACTTACTCCTCTCTGTAAGCATCGTTCCAGTTTGACCATCCAAAGGGAATGATGCTGTTTTCCATGTACGTGTAAGCATATACTACCCGAGAGTATGGCCCCCATGCCCGCCCAAGAAGATGCGGGGATGACCCTGTGACAGTGCAGTTGACAAAGGAGAATCCTGATCTGTCTTTAGAGTCACTCCGTTTCTGAGCCGTAAGAGAGCCATAGTTATCGATAGAGTGAAGCGTACATCCCTGGGCCCCCAACATTCTTATCACAAAATTCAGTAAACAAATCGAAGTCCAAGCTTGGAACAAAATCATGGTTGTCACTGGTGGTGTAATCTTGTAGTAGGATTTCCTCCATGACCTTGTAGATCAATGGCTTATTGCAGACTACAATAATTAATATGGAGCTGATTCTCATTTCTACTCTCTGTAATCCAAGCATTTGGGTACAAGCATTAGGTGTTCATCAGCACAAGGATGAGCTGGCTTCACATTTTCCTGATGCTGGATGATCGACTGTTTGTCCAGCAAAACTCTTGACCATAGCACATTTGCTTTCAATGTCAGGTTGCTGCTGCATGGATCATGTGTCAGGTTTCTGATAACTACTCACCACATAAAGAGATTGTCCCCTGCCGAAGACAAAGTCAATGGAGCCTTCAATGTAGCAGTCATGAAAGTAGTGTCGACCCTTGTGGTCATACAGCGTATCCTGGGCACCATAGAAACCGCAACCATAAAATGCCGCAAAGTCTCCTGTAGCCCGCAACGCCACTGCTTGCCATCCGGCTGCACCTGGCACTGGGTGGGGTGCTGTGTTCTGGCTTCAAGCACATATTCATGCATGTCAGGCGATGATCACACAATTCCACCATGCAGCAGATCGCCTAACCATTAAGATCAGTACCGAAAGATAGTAGTTCTGTAACAGGACTCCAACCCTTGAGAAGGAGTGGAAGACCCTAAACCCATACATAACATTGTGTACGACGAGTGTATGAACATGTGCTCAAACAATGCAGCTGCAAACTTTTCAATGGAGGGCGGGTCGTCCAGTGGGGTATCAAAATTCGGGTAGATGCAGAAAAAGCTGCATACCTGGAAACTGATGTTGCGAGCGATGAAATGGTCTGCATTGACACCGACAACACAACTGCGATAAGTACCCTGAGCTGAAGAGAATTCGCGCTTCCAGTCACGGGCCGCGGAATTGCCTGTGATAAGCGTCACGGATCTGCCTGCGCCTTGAAACGTTATGAAAGGCTTGTTGGATGGGATTTCCACTCTTTCCCTGCAGGCCTCAAAACAAAATTCGGGTACTCAATGTTTGAACACGAAGGCTTTTTTTTCTACTTCTCATATTACGTTCTGACTTTAGGATGTCTGATGGCACGATGCATGCAGCAATTTGGGATGCATGCCTAAAACTGTAATGTGGAGCTACTGAAATTCCTGAATTCCTTGCAGTTTGTTGTCTTATTGTGTGTCGAGAATTTAACAATCTTGGAGCGAGTCGTGCCTCTTTCAATCCAAAACATAAGAAGCATCATGCAAGAGAATTATCGGTCAGAAACATTACTCGTAAATTCCAGGGCTGATGAAGATGATAACGCGTCGCTTGTTATTAGGCGGCACAGCGTCGATGGCGGCTTGCACGGTGGAGAAATTGCTATATCCCCACTTATCAACTCCTATCATCACCGGAAGAAGCTGAGCATGATTCCCATGAGTCTCATTGCGCGAAAACGGAATGCCGGAGGCTACTCCAGACTTAGTCGTCCTTTCCATCATATTGTAATACTCTACCAACTTCATGGATTCTGGTACCGGTACTCGCCGGGGCCTCGATCTCAAGCTCTCCATCCACTTCACGAATCCATCTTCTGCCGCATTAATACTCGACCATCCTTGACCAGATTTTCGAGTCACTACAACAACAGAGGAGTCACTCGCATCCACCGTTCTGCAATCACTAGAAGAAGGCTTCCGTGCTTCAACAATCGGTGACTCACAATCCGGATCGCATAATCTTCGACATCTATTGTTGTTCCCGTCAGTCACAAGACTGGCACTTCTTCCCACCATATCGATGAGCGCAAGAAACAGCAACAGCAGCAGCGCGAAAATCTTCTGCTGCAACAAGACATGCATACAGGGCCATTGTTCCTGCTCCTCCTTGATCTTCGTCTTCTTCTTCTGCTGCTGCTGCTGCAGAATCATTTTTCCTCCTCACAAAAAAAAAAAAAAAAAAAAAAAACCCAAGAAATTGCTCTCCAGCGAGAATTCGTTCTAGAAATGATCTTGAAAAACAAAATCTCGATGTCTCTTGGGCTTCAATTCTCAATACAATTTTTTTGTTGAATCCAGATCATTCTTTCTAAGCATTCAACAAAGTAAATTTCACTTCGATAATCAAAATTTTGGAGCAAACCGAGAGGAAACTGCACATGATTTCATCGTCTCTCTATAACAACAGACGAATGAAAATGGGCACCACCCGATCCCCTGTTTAAATCAGACTGTTTAAAATGAGGCTTATTATGGTTGCATCGGTTTCAATCAGTTTTTAAACAAAATCTCATGAATGATTTAAAATTACAAAACGTCAGTTTTAAGTCCATAGCAGTAGTTTTCTTTTTCTTTTTAAATTTTTTTTCAAAAAAATTCATTAGATAATTTTCTAGTTTTTTTAATTTTTAATTTATTTTAATTTATTTTATTTTTAAAAAAAAATTGGATATCAAAATGTTGGTGAAATTTAACCCCAAAAAAGTAGCAAAATTAGTTGAGTTTTACACTAGGAAAACAAAAATTTCCCAATTTCTTTGTCAACAAATGGTGAAAACTCTGTACAATAACTGTAGTACCTTGGCACCTTCAAAACATCATGTCTGTTGAATAGTTAATTAATTTTTTTTAATTTTTATATTTTGACAAAGAGAATGTTCTTCTTCGAGATTTAATGTTTTCCGTTGCAAAAAAAAAAATTCTTGGAAAAAAATATTTCAACATTTCAAACAGTTTTGAAAATAACATAATTAGTGTGGAAGCTGCCAAGGTAATAATAATTATGGTGCATTCACACTTGATGTTAAGTCAGCGATAAATGAAAATCTAGGTGGCATCCTAGATGGCACCCAATGTTAAATGGATGATAGCTTAGTGTTAAGTGAACCGTTAGCTTAATATAATTTTTTTCTATGTCTATTCACTTGCTATTAGTAACGTACCCCAAATCCTAACCACAATGGTTAGTGCACCTAACTCCAAACATCCTTTCATTTGGGCTTCATCCAAGTCCATGTCGCCTTTTTACAAAACCTCCAATTCAAATCAACCATAGACTAATTTAATCACACATGTCTTACATGTCTCTCCCATTTTGGTGCCCTTGTTATTAATCTTTTTTTTTAAAAAAAAACTATGTGCATAACCCCATTTTTTTAAAAATGTAATGTCTAACAATTATTAGGCTATGCAATTTTATTTTGAAATGTATTTTATTTTTAAAATTTTAAAATATTGAACCCCATTTAGCAAAAATTTCAACAACAAAAAAAAGCCAAATTAGTCAAATTTACAATAGAAAAACAAAAAATTCCCATTTTATTTATTGAAAAATCAAAAAACATTGTTAGAAAAACAAACAATGGTGCCAATACTTATTATTATGTGAGAGCCAACCCATCAAGGTTTTTTCTCTGAATTTTGTAAGGTAGGTGGTCTCTAATGATCACACCTAAGAAGATTAAGCCAAATTTGGCTATATGTTAGAGAGGAGAGTGAGAAAAAAAAAAGTAAAGATTTCTCCTTTAGTTTGTTGACCTGCTGGAACCTATAATCTAAAATATGACAAATTCAGACATTTTTTTCTTCCAAATATGGCAACTTGGGGCCATTTTTCCCAATATGAACCCTTGTACAAGCCACATGGCACTTTCATTTGCCTCCACTCTATGAATACTCACCACAAAAAGAAACAATGCTAACCATGTTCAACATTTGAATCATAAAAGTTTCACAAATATTTTTAATTGCAATATTTTATGTGGGTGTTTGTTTGGCATTAACTAGTTGAGTTTTATATTCCATTGAGCAAATCCAAGTTTTGAATGTGTTTGTGCATATTAGTACTCAAGGGTGAACCGAATAATTTGACTTTTGCATCCTAACATGGGATCCCATTTGGTTTGGCCTTTTTAAAAGATTGTTTCAATACTTCCAAAATGTGAACTTCGTCGTTTAGAACTTAGTTGAATTTTTAAAAATACATACCCATTATTTTCCCTTTAAGAGAGAGATATATAATAGTGGTTACTTGGACCCTACCCATGTATTAAAAACCATCATATTATCATGCCCAAAGACCCTCTTGATGGAAAGTTTTAATTTTAATATACTTGGGTAAACTAGATGAGAACAAAATTATACCCTTGCCCAAGGATATGTCAAAAACAATATACCAACACAAAATTGGTTCGTACTCCACCCATTTTCAAATTTGTCACCATCGAGTACAAGGGCGACTCCAACATATGTATGTCAAATAATTAATTAAATTTGAAATCTTCATTGAAAAATAGATTACATGTCAAAAGATTCTTTACTTTCTTAACAAAATACTGTTCTTTGAAAAAAAAACTAATGTTTTTGAAATTTTCCACAAATCTACAAATAATGTAATTATTTCCAAAGTTGATAATGAACTTAGGTTATTTAAATTATTTTTCTTTTGGGTGTGTTCTAAGCACCTTCAAATGTTACCTCGCCAAGTTTGAAAGCCTATAGGTGATGGGTTGCGATACCTCACATAACTCATCCAGAGTTTTGCTTTCTTTCAACTACATGCTAATGTCTCTTTCTTTCTTGGTGATGGATTTGTTGGTGTTCCCATAGGGGAGAGGCTATGCATTGGTGTAAGATTTGGGCATAAAATTTTGGCTTGAACTTGACTCAATGTGTGAGTGATATTTGGAATAAATAGGTGTGCATAGTATCAACAATTTTTATTGATGAAATTTTAACAAATAGAAACTTTAAATTTTTAAAAAAAAAGTAATTCTGAAAGTTTTAAATTGTCAAAATTGAGGAACTAAAAATAAGGATTGCCAAATTCATATATTTTGTTTTCAATATGTAGCCAAAAATATAGAAAGATGATTGAGAATTTGTACATTATTTCTAATGCCAGAAATAAAGTAAAATTCTTTAATGATAACCCATCTGATGGTTATTGAAAAAATCGATAGCCAGCCAACACTGCTCTATAGCCAGATTTGGTTAAAGCTTATGAAGGATAATTACCACTTTTTCTAAATCTTCCTATGGATGATTGCCACTTTGGTTACAAACAAAATTTCATGGATGCATATGATGGATGCACTTTGGTTACAAACAATATGAATGGATGCATATGATGGATGGGCATGTTCCATAAAAGTGCATGCATGTAGATGAAAAGCTCTAGATCCAGTAAAGGTCATTTTAAACTTGAAGTTTGAACCTACCCTAAAGAGCAAAGTCATTATGCAATGAGTTTACTATGTGCTCAGAGCCAATTTGAGACTTTGGCATCCATGCAGGACTTAACCCTTCAACTACAATTTCTGTTGAATTGGGAACCAATGTTGTGTGGGTGCATTGTTTTGGATATATCCTAGGGTAAGGGTATATCCAAAATTTGATTTATTTACCCAAGGGTATATATATATATATATTCTTTCATTAGAGTAGGGTCCGGTTAACCCCTATCATATATCCATGGTTAAGGTAAAAAGGGATAAAGAAAGGATAAATCATTTTAACTTATTTATTAAAAATGAGCATTTTTTTCACACTTTGAAATTTATTTTAAAAACTATCACAACTTTAAATCCAATTGGACAATGCACACATGTGATGCCAAATTAAACTAATAAAATTCCATTTAAATATTTCAGTTTTTAAATTCCTAAATATACATAAAATGAGAAAGCATTGAGATCAAATTGGACAACATGTCACTTGCCCTATTAAACATGATTGCAAATCTAAATATTAAAATCTACCATATCAACAAGCTCAACATAATGATCTAATTGGTCTCCAAATCCTCTTCAATTTGATCTAAAAAATCTACTTTTATATCTTCAAAGTCATCAAAAGACTTAACCTTTAAAATTAATGCTTCACAACCAAAGCATGGATCATTTGGCCAATTCTTAGAAATTATTACAAGTTGCTTTAAGTTCCGAATTCCAAGTCGACATCTATAAAGGCTTGTCAAAATTCTAGTAACAGAAAAAAATTGTTTTGTTTCAATTTGGATTCCCACAATAGCTAAAATCTCTAATTATCCAACAATAGGAAATTGTGTTTCATGTGTTTTCCACCACTTCAATGGATCTTCATAAGACTTTGCAACCAATTGCAAATTTTGAAAACATGTAAGTTCTCAACATGTCTATCGTCAAAAACAAATTGTTAGCATCACACATTTGACTTAAATATGTTTAATTAAAATTTATGATTACAACAATTAAAAATTTGCATATGATTGCAAAAACCAAAAACTTACATGTTCCATGAGAATTTGATCATGAGTCAATCTTGCACCAAACTTTGCTAATTGATGTTCTTGGGGTTAGAATTTCATGGGTGTTTCACAAAAGGATAAGCTTTTTGATAAGCTGAACAAGAAAGGGGAATTATAGTTTCATAATCATACCTTCTTGCTACAATTGTGAGTTTTCTATTCATGGATAATTATTTGAAATAGAAATTTGATCCTTGAATCTAGGATCAAGCATTAGAACCAACATCATGTTAACATTTTTTTGATCAAATTAATGTACACAATTGAAAAATGGAGCAAGCACACAAGTGACTTCCAATCACATTCTACTTGTTAACAAGAATAAGTTTGCATCAAATTGAAATGAACAATAGAAGTCATCTAAATTTCTACTTCAAATCTTTCATTTACCAATTTCACACAAAGGTTAATTACATTTGCAAGTGCATCACTGAACAACCAATAACCATGACCTTGATTCAACACACAATTTAATACAATTATGGCCAAGGTAGAAACAATGATTTCTACAAATGGCCCAAATTTGTGTTATTGGAATTATACATTGTAAAACCAATCTTTCTTAATGTAACAAACATGAATAACAACCTTTATATGTAAAGGCTTGCTAGAACATTGCCATTTTGGATGCAAACCTTGTCATCACTAATGTGCTGAATTTCCATGGTTACAAACCTATAACCAATAATTTTTTTTTACCACTCTACCCTTCCTTTTCTTGATTTTTTCAGCCATGTTATACAAGTTTGAATTGAAGATTGTGCTAAGGCTATCACCGCGTCCTTGCATATGTCATGGCATCATGGATATATTTGGATGTAAATGCACCCTTGCATCACGTTAGTATAATAATAATATGGTCAACCAACTCTCAGTTGCCACAGTTAATGGCCAAAAATTTTCAATAATCCAATCTAGCATTCGCAAGCAACCAATTTTTTTCAATTATTCAAGTTGGTGACCACAAATTGGCAATTGAATTTCTTTAGGCAATGACAAAAACAATTCAATCGTGGGATCAATGGCCATTATTGATCAAATGATTAAATCTTAGGGCAACTCTCAAAAATATTTTGGTCTGCCCAAAAAAATTGTCCCCAAAAATTTTCATTTCCATAGTCATGACCAAAAAATTTGGTCACCTAGTTGCCAATCAAAAATTGGTGATTATTTTTTTGGGCATTACTCGAAAAAGTCCGAGCATTGACCAAAATCTTTTGGGAGCAACAAAAAACGATTTTAGTCATTGGATCAATCGTTCAAATGATTCTACTTTTGTAAGCAGCTCTCAAATTGTTTTGGGTAAACTATAAATTTTTTTGTCACTCGATTATGGCGACTGAAATTTTTGGTCACTGATTGTGGCAATTGAATGTTGACAACTAAAATTGTTTTATTTTTTAATGCAAAAAATATTTTTTTTGGTCACTAATCATGTGGCAATGGGATCTATTTTTTATGGCCACACATAATGAGGGTAGCACGAGTACAATGAAAATTTTTTGTGCATCAATTCTAATGATTTCAACTTATACATAAAGATAGAGACCAACCTGACACCCAATGCAAAATGGCCATGTCACATAGGTTTTGACAACCCTATCACCTATATAAATGGGCCTAAAAAGAAAAATTAAAATATGTTTTCATTGACTCCCCATGTCACCTCATTATTCCCATTATCATTTATCACAAGGGTAAAAATATCAAGTGCACCTTTGTTGATCCAAAGGTCAAATGTTGTTGTGACAGAAACTACAACATTGATATATAAGGCAAGTGTATTTCACCATACAAGGTAATACGTCTTCAATTATGATTTTACTTGATGGAAACACTAATCATGGGTCCTTTTGTAAGCCATATCACCAAATCCATACGTTTTTAATTGTGCTTAAAGAGAGTAATCTTTTCACAACAACCAACACAAGATCATCAATGAAAGCATTTTATTCTTCATTTGATTTTTTATATGTTGTAATACTACTAAAAAATATAGAAATGGATCCTAGAGTTATAACTTTTCAAACCTTAGAGCTTTGTTTCTCATAAGCATTTGTTTCAACAAAATGTCATTGTTGTATAATCTCATTAATATACATTTTTTAAATGTTAAAATGTTTAGCTTCACAATGTTTTTTCATGGTTGGATTTCAAATTTTAATTTTATAAAACATTAATCCTTTCTTACTTAAAATTTTTGATCCCAAAACATGAACAGCCAAAGGAATTGAATGACAAAAAATACAACAAAGAACTTGTTTTGTTTTATGGGATACAAATTCATCATTATTCGGTTTTAAAAACGCCCAAGGAGCAAATTTTTGATTGCATGGAACTCAAAACTTTGCTTGCTGGAATAATGTAGTTAGTCATTGATTTGATTCAAAAACGATAATATTAGATCTACAAGTGGAAGAAAAAGCAACAATAGTGTGACCATCACAATTTCGAATTAAAATAAGACAATTAGGGCTTTCATTTGCCATAGGGAAGCTACAACTTGACATGAAACACACAATTTTAGATTCTCTCTCTAATTTTCTTTCTAAAAAATAGTCTTACACACACACAAATGGTAGGGGCAAAAATGGCTAGGTGACTACAAAACTAGAAAGCTACTAGAAATTCACAAAAATGGCCAAGGGACCACACAAAACTAAAAAACTACCAAAAAATTCACCAAAATGGCCAAAGGACCACAAAACCAAAAAACCACTAGGAAATTCACAAAAATGGAAGGCTATTTGGAAATTTTGGCAAAGAGTAGGGAGCCTTACCTCATATGCTGCTATTGTCATCCTTGTTTAATGTTATCATTTACAGGGCAAATGTGTTGGGCGCTATTCTTTCATCTCAGGGTTGATGGCTATTACTATAATTGTTGTCAACCACAATTGATGTTTTAGGTAGTTGTAACACTTAGAGCTTGCACCCAAAAAAATAGACTTAGACACATAAAACTTCCTCACATATAAATAAATAAATAAAGCAACTGAAATCAAACTTAGTTTACAAACTCTCCCATATTCCAAAGTTTCCTATTATAGATAAAGCAAAGAAAACATATTCACACACACAAAATGCAAACTCCTTCATACTCCAATGTCTATTTATTACAAATACAACAAAAGAGGTAAATGCACACACACAAAATTCCCTTGTGAAATCCTTCATCCTCTAAAGTTTTTTATCATAACATAATAAAGGCAAATATATGAATGAAGTTTCACAAAGCTTGAACACACCCACACATAAAGCCTTTAGAACCAAAGAGAGAGGGAAGCAAATATACATAGAACTTACTTATAAACAAAGCTCCGTTGCTTTAAAATGTTAGGGTTTAGGTCAAATTGTGATGGTGGTTTTAGGGTTTATGTGAATAGTGGTGGCAATTTTAGGGTTTATTTGAGACAGTGGCGATGTTTTTAGGGCTAAGGTGAAACTTATCATAATAAGATTCACCCAGGCTTGAAAACATAGCCAAGCTTGGGTATGAGAATTAAAAAAATTAGATCCAAGGTTATAAAATAGACATTTTTTTCAAAACTATATATCTTTGAGTATCCATTTGGTTAGGGTATATTGATTTTTTTTAAAAGGTCAAATAAAAAATATACCCTAAATGTACCCAATGGGTATATTTGCATAAATGATATACCCACACAACATTGATTTGAACCTACAAAGAGGAACCAATTCTCATTAGCCAATTCTTTATTTCACTTGTGCCATGAAAACAATTTCTCTTT
>Ga0209208_10004522_pt1 | contig 19693 bp, 15 predicted proteins | sample S1TSphfallax_3_FD_187694 | JGI IMG/M metagenome (GOLD analysis project Ga0209208, IMG submission 187694) | Host-associated microbial communities from peat moss isolated from Minnesota, USA - S1T2_Fd - Sphagnum fallax MG (SPAdes) (version 2) | ecosystem: Host-associated > Plants > Peat moss >... | reverse complement strand
CGCGGACGGCATGGAGGTGGACGGAGCTGTCCTGGAGCACGGCTTGCTCCACGTGGACGTAGTCCGGCCCGAGCCTGCACGGAGCGTCAAGCGCATCCCGATCCGGACGGCCGCTTAGCGGTTCGCTCAAAAGACCCGTCTGAACCCAGAGGGTCCTTAAACGTTATGAACTCACAGGAGGCGGTCATGATGACGCCCACTTTAACGACTGAAGCCTTTGCCGCCCTCGGCGCCCCTGCGCTCGTGTACGTGCGCCCGGTTAAAGCCAGCGAGATCCTTGTTGGCGCGCCCCAGGACGCCCTAGACCAATTCCAGATCCAGCCGGACCAGACCCTTTACGCCCTGCACCGGGCGGACGGTTCGTGCCTGGCTGTGATGATGGACCGCGATTCGGCCTATGCCGCAGCCGTGGCGCATGAGCTCGCCCCGGTCTCCGTCCACTAGCGCGGGCCAGGACGCCGCCGGCGCCGCCCTCCTTTAGGCGGCGTCTGCCTCGGCTTCGCGGCTCAGGACGGCGTAAATGGCGTCAGGCGTGCGCGCCTGGCGGAGGTGTTCGCGGACCTCGCCCTGCCGAAGCAGTCGGGAGACCCGCGCGAGGGCCCGCAGATGTTCGCTTTCCGCCCCTTCCGGCGCGAACAGGGCGAAGAGGATATCCACAGGCTGCTCGTCGACGGAATCAAAACCCACTGGACGCTCGAGGCGGACCACGACGGCGCACATCCTGTCTAGTCCCGGCAGGCGGGCATGGGGAACCGCAACGCCGCGGCCTACGCCGGTGGAGCCTTGGGCCTCTCGGTCCATGAGCGCATCGAGAATTTCCGAGGATTTGCGCTTCAGGACCTTCGCCGCGGCTTCCGCCACAAGCGCTAGCGCTTGTCGCTTGCCGTCCGCGCTCGAGCGGTAAAGAACGCCGGACCGATCCAGCCAATTGCCGATTTCCATCGAACTCGCCTTCAAACCCTCTCTGTCAGCGGCGGCATAAGGTCATGTCGCGCCCCTATGCGCCAGCTGCTGCTTAAAGGTCAATCATCACAGTTGCTTGACTAGAGGTCAGTTGCCTGACGCCGGCGCTCTGGCAGGCTCGGGGCGCCCGTCCGCTAGGCGTCTAGCGGCTTGGCTGGGGCCCGGCATGCGCTCCGGGTCGATCCACCCGATGTTCCCATCCTTACGCCGGTAGACGACACAAAGTCCGCCATGGCCGGCGTTTCGGAACAACACCATCGGCGCGTCGGAAAGGTCGAGCTCCATGACCGCCATGGCCACGGGCATGGTCTTCACCGTCGCTTCCGTCTCCGCAATGATCATGGCCGCCGGCGCGACGTCGGCGTCCTCACCCTCATCCCACGCCTCGTCAAAGTCTCCCGCCTCATCGGCCCGCAGAACCACAAGGGACGCAAGCTGAGCGTCAGCGGTCCGAGCGCCGGTTTGGATGTGGTGGTTTTTCAGGCGGCGTTTGTAGCGCCGGATCCGGGCTTCAAGCTTGTCCAGCACCGAGTCAAACGCGGCATGGGCGTCGCCGCCGAGGCCGCGCGCCTCAAGCTGCTGGCCCGACGCAAGGCGTAAGACCACATCCACGCAGAAACTGTGCCCGTCGCGGCCCACGCTTACGTCGGCGTCGCCGCCCCGTTCGAAATATTTTCCAACACCTGCGGAGAGGGCGTCTACGATGCGCGTTCGAAGGGCCTCTCCGACATTGACGTGTCTGCCTGAGACTTGAACGCTCATCGAAGTGGCCATGACATTATCCCTAGGAGAGGCGGCGCCTCTTACGTCCAACGCATTGCGCGTCCGCACTCGAGCAGTGTCAAGAGGAGGCTCCGACGCACGCCCAACGCCCTAGGGAAACGCCGCCTTCTGAGAGAAGTTCAACGTCGCGATAGGGACCTTAGCAGGCTTGGTTCAATCGCCGTTTCCGGTCCACGGACGAGGGAATTCGCATGGCTTCCCGGTACTTAGCCACCGTGCGACGGGCGATCTCGATCCCCGTATCCTTCAGGAGATCGACAATGCGGTCGTCGGAGAGCACCTCATCTCCACCTCGCTCGGCGTCGATCATCGCCTTGATCCGGTGGCGTACGGCCTCCGCCGAGTGCGAAGCGCCGCCGTCACAGGCGGAGATGGCTGAGGTGAAGAAGAATTTCAGTTCAAACACCCCCCGGGGGGTGGCGATATACTTGTGAGAGGTCACGCGGCTGACGGTGGATTCGTGCATGCCGATGGCGTCCGCCACGGTCTTGAGATTCAGCGGTCGAAGGTGTTCCACGCCATAGGCGAGGAAGGCGTCCTGTTGGCGGACGATTTCGCTGGAGACCTTCAGAATGGTCTTGGCGCGCTGGTCAAGACTCTTCACGAGCCAGCTGGCGTTGGCCATGCAGTCGGCGACGAAGGTCTTCTCCTGATCGGTTCGCGCGCCCTTTGAGACCAGAGCGTGGTAACGCTGGTCCACGAGCAGACGCGGCAGGGTGTCGGCGTTGAGCTCCACCCGCCAGCCCACCAGGGCGTCCTCGCGCACGAAGACGTCCGGCACCACCGGAACTGCCGGTTCGGAGCCGAAGGCCGCACCCGGGCGCGGCGTCAGGGCGCGGATCTCCTTGATCATGTCGCGCAGATCTTCGTCCTCGACGCCGCACGCCCTGCGCAAGCCTGGAAAGTCGCGCCGCGCGACAAGCTCAAGGTTGTCCAAGAGCGCCATCATGGCCGGATCGCAGCGATCCTTTTCTCGGAGCTGGAGGTAAAGACACTCGCGCACATCCCGAGCGAACACCCCTGTGGGCTCAAAGCCATGGAGGCGCGTCAGGACCTGTTCCACCCGCTCCAGGGGGCAGCCGAGCCGATCGGCGGTTTCGGCGAGGTCGAGGCGCAAATATCCGCCGTCATCCACCCCACCGATGAGCGTCTCGGCGATGATGCGCTCAGGGGGCGTGAACCCCGCCATGGACGCCTGCTGGGTGAGACGGTCGGTGAGGGTCTCCTGGTGGGCGAGACGTCCGTCCAGACCTTCGCCATCGGTGTCGAACGACCCTCCCCGTGTGGCCCGGGACCAGTCCACCGCGCCGCCCGCGTCCCCTGGGCCGGTCTGCGCCGCATCGCCCGCGTCGCCCGTGGCCCGGTCGCCGGGTGAGGCGTCGGCGTAGAGGTCGTCGTGGCGCACATCTAAATCGGCTTCCGCACGACCCCCGGGCGCCATGTCGGGCGAAGGCTCCGCAGAGCCCACGTCGGCTGCGGTGGGCTCGTCGCGCACGACGTCGCCGTCCTGGTCCTCTCGGGTCAAGAGGGGGTTGCGCTCGATCTCCGCCTCCACAAAGGCGTCAAGCTCGAGATTGGACAGCTGCAGCAGCTTGATGGCCTGCTGCAGCTGGGGCGTTATGACCAGAGACTGGCCTTGACGCAGTTCTAATCGAGCGTTGAGCGCCAACGCGCCCTCCTGGCCTGTTTCTTGCGTGCCAGGTTTAGGGGGCAGTCCCCACGAAACGGTTAACAGCGAGGGATCTTGTCTGCAGCCCGCCGTCGCACACGTCGCGCGCGCGAAGACTTGACCTTGCGGTCGCGCGCCCCCACGAGGCGCCCTCGGTCCGTGTCAGGTGAAGCGGTCGCCTAGATAGACCCGGCGGACTTCCGGGTGGGCCATAATGGCGTCTGGGCCGCCTTCGAACAGAACCTCCCCCGCGTGGATGATGGAGGCGCGCTCCACCATGTCCAGGGTCGCCCGCACGTTGTGGTCGGTGATGAGGACGCCGATTCCCTGACCCTTGAGATAGCCGATGACCTCACGGATATCCGCCATCGCCAGGGGATCGATGCCGGCGAAAGGCTCGTCGAGCAGCATGAAAGCCGGCTCTGAAGCCAGCGCGCGGGCGATCTCACAGCGGCGTCGCTCCCCACCCGAGAGGGACGTGGCGGGCGATTTGCGCAGGTGGGAGATGCGCAGCTCCTCCAAGAGGCGATCCACCATGGCCCGGGCGGAGGCGGCGTCCTTCTGGTGCATCTCCACCACGGCCATGACGTTTTGCTCGACGCTCATGCCACGGAAGATGGACGTCTCCTGGGGCAGATATCCGACGCCGAGACGCGCTCGCTGATACATGGGCTGGGCCGTCACGTCCTCGCCATCGAGATAGATGCTGCCGTAGTCCGCTGTGATCAAACCTGTGATCATATAAAAGCACGTGGTCTTTCCGGCTCCGTTCGGACCGAGCAGGCCGACGACCTCTCCGCGGTGCAGCCGAAGGCTGACCCCCTTCACCACGGGACGGCCGCGAAACGATTTGCCGATGTTGTCGACCACGAGGCCGTCGGAGATCGGCCCGGTTCGGCGGAGGAACGGCTCCATCTGGTTCAAGGTCGAGTGGATCCTTCTGGCTTGGCGGCGGTTTTGGCCGCCCCAGGCTTCTGGGACGCGCCCCCGGCGTCTGAGGGCTGGTCGGAATAGAACACCCCGCGCACGCGCTTGGAGCTCTGTCCGGAATAGAGGGTGGAATGGTCCGTCCGCCGATCGATGACCAGTTTGTCGCCCGTGGAGACATTCTTGCCCTGAACCAGGACGACATTGCCAATCAGAGTGATGGTGTCCGGCGCAGCCAGGTAGGTTCCGTGATCGCCGCGGGCGTTCTGGGTCGGGGTCGTGAAATAGACCGTCCCCTCAGCCTCCATACGCTCAACCTTCGCGCTCTGCATCCCCGAGTCAGCCGGCTGGGTCTTTGGCGTTGCGGCGTCGTTCTTCTTGTAGAAGATGGTGAGCTGGGGCGTCGTCAGCCGGTCGTCGCCTTGAATGGAGACGACATCGCCCGTGTAGACGACCCGCCGCTCCGCATTGAACACCTCCTGGTGCGCAGCGGTGATGTCGATGGGGGGCTTCGGCGCCGGCGGCGAGGCGGGAGCCTTCGCTGGGGCGCCCGTCGGGGCGCTGGACGCCGGGCTGGGCGCCGGCGTTTGAGCCGCCGCCGCAATCGCCGAAACGGCGGCGACCACGGCGAGCGCCGACGCTGTCCAAATCCCCGACCGTGCCATGCAGCGGCGCCTCCTTAAGGCTTCGCCCGCGCGGGGCGGGCCATCGCTCAGTTGTTGATGATATGGGTTTTCACGTTGCCGTCGACCACAGTCACTCGGCCCCGGTCGTAGATGGAGTAGGACTGACCGGTGGATGTTCCAAGGGGCCCGGTGGCCAGGACCGGCGTCTTGCCCACCACCGATCCCTTATCCGTGTCGACGGTGGCGTGTTCGCTACGGAACAGGTCCTTTTTTCCGTCGTCGACCCAGACGTTCCCGTCGAGCATCAGAATGTGGGTGTTTTCGTTGTAGAGCCCCGTGCGAGCGTCCACAACGGTGGGCGGATCGCCATTGAGGGTTTCAAGCACGAGGTGGGGCGCCGTCAGGCTCACAAGCTCCATGTGGTTTGGATCGGGGCGTGCGGCGTCCTTTGCGGTGACCACGTACGGGCGCCCGGCCTTGTCCCGCCCGAGGAAGCGCGGGCTCAGCATCCGAATGACCTGGCCCTGGTCGCTGAGGCGGCGTGAGGCGATGAGGGTGTTGTAAAGCACAAGGCTCAAAACGCCGCCCGCGATGAGGACGATGAGGGTCGGCAGGGCCCGACGCCAGAACCAAATCACCCGGGAGCGACGGCGCCAGCGGTCCATGGCCCGGGCTAGGCGCTCAGGATCCACCGCCGGGGCGCCCCCGACGGGCGCGGACGCTACATCGCGCGCGCGGGCCATGTCAGGCGTGCGCGAAGATGTCGACGTCCTCCCAGCCGGCGATGTCGAGCCTCGCGCGGGTGGGAAGAAAGTCAAAGCAGGCGTTGGCGAGGTCGGTGCGCCCCTCGCGCGCGAGCATGGCGTCTAGTCGGACCTTCAGGGCGTGAAGGTTCAAGACGTCTGACGCGGCGTACGCCTGCTGCTCAACGGTGAGCGACGCCTGGCCCCAGTCCGAGCTTTGCTGGGCCTTGGAGATGTCGACCCCGATGAGCTCACGCGTTAGGTCCTTGAGGCCATGACGGTCGGTGTAGGTTCGGGCCAGCCGGGAGGCGATCTTGGTGCAATAGATCGGGGTTGTGACGACACCGAGATAATGCAGGAACATGGCCACGTCGAAACGGGCGAAGTGGAAGATCTTCAAAACCTTCGGGTCAGCGAGGAGCCGCTTGAGATTCGGCGCGTCGTAAGCGGGACGCCGCAACTGGATCACGTGGGCGTGGCCGTCGCCGGCGGAGAGCTGAACCACGCACAGGGCGTCCCGCGTGATGCGCAGCCCCATGGCCTCGCTATCCACCGCAACCGCGGTTCCAAACTCAAGTCCGTCGGGCAGATCGCCGTGATGCAGGTAATTGGTCATGGAAACCCGATCGCCGGACGATAGCTTGGGGCGTCATGCCCCGACAATGGTGCCCAGGAGAGGACTCGAACCTCCACGACCGTTAAGCCACTGGCACCTGAAGCCAGCGCGTCTACCAATTCCGCCACCTGGGCATGTGGGGTCTCGCATCCCTCGGGGGGGCTCACGAGGGCGCGAGACTTAAGGGAGACCTCACCAGGGGTCAATACGACCGACCTAGACCGCGCCGTTTTACCGCCCCCCTCACCCGCCGGTCCTTGCCGGCGGCCGGGCGCCAGTCTCCATCAATAGGCGCGTGAAGAGATAAAGACGCGGCTCCACGCTCTTGAGGTCGATCCATTCATGATCGGTGTGGAAATCGCCGCCCACAAAACCTAGCCCGTCGAGGGCTGGCACGCCCACGGCCTGGGCGAGGGCCGACTCGGACGCTCCGCCATTTCCAGAAAGGCCGATGGTCTTTCCAAGCTCGGCGTATATGGCCTGCGCCCGAGCGGCGAGGGCGTCCTGCGCGGGTCCCTCCACTAGGGGCGGGAAAGCGGTGTCGCGGATCACCTGGACCGAGGTGTCGGGCACGGACACGGTCTTGGCGTCCGCTTCCACACGGGCAAGCACCTCGGCCAGGTCCTCAGTCCGACGGAACCGGACGTTGAGGGTGGCCTCCGCCAGATCAGGAATGACGTTGTTGCGCTCGCCGGCTCGCATGACGGTTAGATTGACGGTGACGCCGTCGCCAAAGGTTGGGAAGCGGCCGGCGAGGGCGTCCAGTTGATGGATGAGTTCGACGGCGGCGTTGCGGCCGTCCTGAGGGGCCATGCCGGCGTGGGCGGCCCGGCCTTTGACGACGAGACGGATGCCGGCGGAGCCCTTGCGCCAAACCGTGAGGGCGTCCGGCGGGTCGCCGGGCTCCATGTTGAGCTCTACATCATTCTCCTGCGCGAGGCGCTTGATAAGGCGTGTGGAGCCCGGCGACCCGCGCTCCTCGCTGTCGTCCAGGAGGTAGGTGATGGAGGCGTAACGGCGATAGCCGAGGTCGTGAAGGATCTTCAGGGCGGCCAGCGCCTCGACAACCCCGCCCTTCTCGTCGCCCACGCCCGGACCGTGGGCGCGATCCCCCTCAAGGGCGAAAGGGCGCGCCTGCGCCGTTCCAGGCCCGAACACCGTGTCCAAATGGGCGATGATGAGGATTTTCCCCCGCCCGTCGCCTTTAAGGACCCCGACGACGTTGTCGGGCAGGCCCGGCGCTTCCGCAGGTTCAGTGCGAACCTCCGCGCCAAGGCCGCGGAGACGATCCGCCACCAGAGCGGCGACTTTCGCGCCGCCGACGGCGTCGCCCGTCCCTGAATCGATATCGACCACCTCGCGCAGCAGTCCCAGAACGTCGGCCCGTTCGGCCTTGACGGCCGCCAAAACCCTCACATCCGGCCCCGCCGCGGCGCGGGCGGCCAAGGGCGCAAGGAGGGCCAGGGCCAGACCAAGGCGGATAGACGAGGCTGCGTCGAAACGGCGGCGCGAAACAGGCATTAAAGGGCTCCATGGGTGAGGGGCCTCAAGGCTAGCATGGCTTTCATTGCGCCGCTGCGCCCCATGTTCTATCGGGGCGGGCCTGAGGCGCGGCAACGGTAGGACGACATGCAAGGACTGGTCACGGTCATCGGCGGCTCCGGCTTTCTTGGTCGCTACGCCGTGCGCGCCCTCGCCAAGGAGGGCTGGCGCATCCGCGTGGCCATGCGAAGGCCTCACCTCGCCCCCGAGTTGAGGGTTATGGGCGATGTAGGTCAGATCGAGCTGGTCCAGGCGAACCTGAGGGACGAGAACTCGGTGGCGCGGGCCCTCACGGGCGCTGAGGCCGTGGTCAACCTGGTGGGCCTTCTCTATGAAAGCGGCCGCCAGAGGTTTGACGCCTTGCATGTGACGGCGGCCGGGGCGGCGGCGCGCCTCGCCGCGGCCGCTGGGGCGCGCACCTTCGTTCAGGTTTCGGCCATTGGCGCTGATGCGGCCTCAACGGCGGTCTATGCGCGCACCAAAGCAGAGGGCGAAGCGGCCGTCAGAGGCGCTTTTCCCACAGCGGTGGTTCTACGGCCTTCAGTGGTGTTCGCCGAAGAGGACGACTTCTTCAACCGCTTCGGCGCCATGGCGGCCGTTTCACCGGCGCTTCCCCTGATCGGCGGCGGCGGGACGCGATTCCAGCCGGTCTATGCCGGCGACGTGGGCGCCGCCGTGGCGGCGGCCTTGAAGAGACCCGATGCGGCTGGCGGGCTTTATGAGCTCGGCGGGCCCTCAATCTACACTTTCAAAGAGCTCATGGCGCTGATCCTCAAGGAAACCCGTCGCCGGCGCCTTCTCGTCCCCATCCCCTTTCCCCTAGCGGAGCTCATGGGACAGGCGGCTCAGCTTCTAGCATTGACGCCGTTTGCGCCCCCCCTCACCCGCGACCAAGTGGAGCTTCTGAAGTCAGACAATGTAGCCAGCGGACCGGGCCTGGCCGATCTCGGCGTGGTGGCGACGCCCCTTGAGTCGATCGTGCCGACTTATCTGTGGAAATATAGGGCCGGTGGTCAGTTCTCGGTGGCCCCCACGCCTGACGGTCCATAAATTGGACTATTAGCGGGAATCATACGAATTATCGCGGAAAATTGATCGCCCGGAGGCTTAAATAGTCCTCATGTGGGACCAAGTCCTTCCACGGGGCAGGATTAGCCCTTAGCTGCGCTGTGTCCCCACACTTCGGGTAGGATCGTCCCCCATGTCGGAGCGAATGCTGAAATTCGTCGCCGTGCCCCGGCGCCAGCCTGACCGGCGGGCCGCCGAAGAGCGGCGGGGGGATTTCCAAGAGATCTACGCCGACTTCAGCGTCACCCAAGCGGCGGAGCAGGCGGCGCGCTGCTCGCAATGCGGGGTTCCGTTCTGTCAAACCCATTGCCCCTTGCACAATAACATTCCCGACTGGCTGCGAATGACCGCCGAGGGACGCCTTGAGGAGGCCTACGCCCTAGCGGCGGCGACCTCCACCATGCCCGAAATCTGCGGACGGATCTGTCCCCAGGACCGCCTGTGCGAAGGATCCTGCGTCATTGAGCAGTCAGGCCATGGCACGGTGACCATTGGCGCCGTGGAGCGCCACCTAAGCGATCGCGCGTGGATTGAAGGCTGGGTCAAGCCCCTAGCGCCGCGCCAGGAGCGGCCCCAGTCCGTCGGGATCGTCGGCGCGGGCCCTGCTGGCCTTTCCGCCGCCGAAGCCCTGCGGGAAAAGGGCTATCAAGTGGTCGTCTATGATCGGTATGACCGGCCGGGCGGACTTTTGATTTATGGGATCCCTGAATTTAAGCTTGAGAAGGCGGTCGTCGAGCGGCGCACCCGGCGTCTCGCGGAGGGCGGCGTGGTCTTCCAGCTCAAGACGGAAGTCGGCAAGGACGTGTCCATCGCGGAACTGCGCGCGCGCCATGACGCGGTCCTCATCGCCGCGGGCGTCTACAAGGCGCGGGAGATCTCTGGTCCGGGCGCAGGTTCACAGGGGGTGGTGCCGGCGCTTCCGTTCCTCAAGGCGGCCAATCGCCTCGCCGTCGGCGACCCCGATCGCGACTTTGCTGGCGGGCCTCTAGACGCCAGAGATAAGGATGTTGTGGTCATCGGCGGCGGCGATACGGCCATGGACTGCGTCCGCACCGCGGTCCGCCAGGGCGCCCGATCGGTGACCTGCCTTTATCGTCGAGATCGGGCCAACATGCCCGGATCCTTTCGCGAGGTGGCCAACGCCGAGGAGGAAGGGGTGGCCTTCGAGTTCCTGGCCGCGCCCAAGGCCATGCTGGGCGGGGCCGAGGGCGTTTCCGGCGTGCGCGCGGCCCGGATGCGTCTGGGGCCGCCCGACCAATCCGGACGGCAAACGCCGGAAGAAGCGCCCGGCCTCGATTTCGACGTGCCGGCGCAGATGGTGGTCAAAGCCCTCGGCTTTGACGCGGAGGATTTACCGAGCCTTTGGGGCGCGCCGGACTTGAAGGTGACGCGTTGGGGCACCGTGAGGACGGATTTTCGCACCATGATGACGTCCATGGACGGGGTCTATGCGGCTGGCGACGTGGTGCGCGGCGCCTCCCTCGTGGTGTGGGCGATTAGAGACGGCCTGGACGCGGCGGCGGCCATTGACCGGAGGCTTCAGGCGGCGGCGCGGCCGGCAATGGCGGCGGAGTAGGCCATGAGCGTTTCTCCCGAAATCGAACGCTACCTCGCGAACCGGCGCATGCTCACTGAAAGCGGCGCCTACGACCCCGCCTGCGAACGGGACGCGTGCGGCGTCGGCCTCGTGTGCGCCCTGGACGGAAAGCCGCGTCGCGAAGTCGTGTCCCTCGCCATCAGAGCCCTCAAGTCGGTCTGGCACCGCGGCGCGGTCGACGCCGACGGAAAGACCGGCGACGGCGCTGGGGTCATGCTGTCGGCGCCCGCGGATTTTTTCGCCGAACAGGTGCGACGTGCGGGCCATGTCGTGCGGCCCGGACCCGTCGCCGTCGGGCAGATTTTTCTGCCGCGGACCGATCTGGCCGCCCAGGAGGCGGCAAGAACCATCGTGGAAACCGAAGTTCTACGCTTCGGCTTCTATATTTACGGCTGGCGCCAGGTTCCAGTGGACACGTCCGTCGTCGGCGAAAAGGCCAACGCGACACGTCCGGAAATCGAACAGATCATGCTCGCCCAGCCGGCTGGTATGGACGACGAAAACCTCGAACGCGCCTTGTTTTTATGTCGCAAGCGGATCGAGAAGCGGGTCGCCGCCGCCAACCTTCCGGGATTCTACATCTGCTCCCTGTCGGCCAAGTCCCTCGTCTACAAGGGCATGTTCCTCGCCGAACACATAGACGCCTTCTACCCTGACCTCAGGGACGAACGGTTCGCCTCCGCGGTGGCCATCTTCCACCAGCGCTATTCCACCAACACCTTCCCCGAGTGGCGTCTCGCCCAGCCCTTCCGGATGCTCGCGCATAACGGCGAGATCAACACCCTCAAGGGCAACGTCAACTGGATGAAGAGCCATGAGATCCGCATGGCGGCAGACGCGTTCGGCGTGCACCAGGAGGACGTCAAGCCGGTGATCCAGCCTGGCAACTCCGACTCTGCCTCCCTGGACAACACCTTCGAGGTTCTGGTCAGGGCCGGTCGGTCTGCGCCCATGGCCAAGACCTTGCTGATCCCCGAGGCGTGGTCGGGCTCCAATGACACGATGAAGGAGAGCCACCAGGCGCTCTACGCCTACTGCAATGCGGTGATGGAGCCTTGGGACGGCCCGGCGGCCATCTGCGCCACTGACGGTCGCTGGGTCGTGGCGGGCAAGGACAGGAACGGCCTTCGCCCCCTGCGGGTGACCATTACGTCCGACGGCCTCCTGATCATGGGCTCCGAGGCGGGCATGTGCCAGGTGGCTGAAGCGAGGATCACCGAAAAGCTCCACATCGCGCCGGGGCGGATGGTTGCGGTGGACCTGGCGGAGGGGCGCCTTTACCGCGAAGAGGAGATCATAGATCACCTTGCCGAAGCCCACCCCTACACCCAGTGGCTGGGCAATATGGTGGACTTGGAGGCGCGCATCGGTCCGGGCCCGGAGCCGCGCCGTTATGACCGTGAAACCCTGATTCGCCGCCAATTGGCCGCCGGCATGTCCCTTGAGGACATGGAGCTGATCTTAGCCCCTATGGTCGAGGACGGTAAGGAGCCGGTCGGCTCTATGGGGGACGACACCCCCTTGGCCGTGCTCTCAGACCGCTATCGGCCCCTCGCCCATTATTTCCGCCAGAACTTCAGCCAGGTCACCAATCCGCCCATCGACCCCTTGCGGGAGGCGGGGGTCATGAGCCTCAAGACCCGGTTCAAGAACCTGGGCAACATCCTGGCGCAGGACGAGGCCCAGACCGACGTCTATGTGCTTCAAAGCCCCATACTGACCACGGGCATGTACGAGCGGATCATCGAGGTCATCGGCGCAGCCAACATGGCGGTGATCGACTGCACCATGCCGCTTCCCGCGCCGGAGGCGCGGCCCGGCGATGCGCTGCGCGCCAACCTTGATCGGATCCGGCGTGAAGCCGAAGAGGCCGCGCTGTCGGGATGCAGCCAAATCGTCCTGACGGACGAGCGCTCTGGTCCTGACGCGGTGGCCCTGCCCATGGTCCTCGCCACAGGCGGCGTCCACTCCTGGCTCGTGGCGCGGGGGCTTCGCTCCTACGTCTCCATTATCGTGCGCTCGGCGGAGTGCCTGGACACGCACGGGTTCGCCGTGCTGGTGGGCGTGGGCGCCACGGCGGTTAACGCCTATCTGGCCCAGGAGGCGTTCCAAGACCGACTGGAGCGGGGGCTCTGCGGCGACCTCACCCTCCACGACGTCTGCTTAAACTACAAGTCCGCCGTAGAGGCCGGCCTTCTCAAGATCATCTCCAAGATGGGGATCTCGGTTATCAGCTCCTATCGCGGGGGCTACAACTTCGAAGCCGTGGGTCTGTCCCGGGCCCTCGCCGCCGAATTCTTCCCTGGTATGGCTTCGCGCATCTCAGGCATCGGCCTCGCGGGCGTGGAGGCGAGGGCGGTGGAGATCCACAAGAAGGCCTGGGACCAGGCCGTGGTCTCCCTCCCTGTGGGCGGGCTCTATAAGGCGCGCCGTTCCGGAGAGGCTCACGCCTTCGAGGCGCGGATGATCCACACCCTTCAGACGGCGTGCGAGACGGGGAGCTATCACCTCTACAAAGCCTTCTCTAAGGCGATCAGGACCCTTCCGCCCATCCAGCTGCGCGACCTTCTGGAGTACCGCTCCGACGCTCCGCCCGCGCCCCTGGACGAGGTGGAGAGCGTCAACGCCATCCGCAAACGGTTCTTGACGCCTGGAATGAGCCTGGGCGCCCTCGGCCCCGAGGCTCACGGCGCCCTGAACATCGCCATGAACCGCATCGGCGCAAAATCGGTCTCGGGCGAGGGCGGGGAGGACGCCGCCCGCTATCGCCCCCTGCCCAACGGCGACAACCCCAATTCTGCGGTGAAGCAGGTCGCGTCCGGTCGCTTCGGCGTGACGGCGGAATATCTCAATCAATGCCGCGAAATCGAGATCAAGGTAGCCCAAGGCGCCAAGCCCGGAGAAGGCGGCCAGCTTCCGGGGTTCAAGGTGACGGAGATGATCGCCCGCCTCAGGCATGCGACGCCGGGGGTCACCCTCATCTCACCGCCGCCGCACCATGACATCTACTCCATCGAAGACCTCGCTCAGCTCATCTATGACTTGAAGCAGATCAATCCCGACGCCCGGGTGTGCGTTAAGCTCGTCTCGGCCACGGGAATAGGAGCCATCGCCGCCGGCGTCGCCAAGGCGAAAGCGGACATCATCCTCATCTCCGGCAATGTCGGGGGCACGGGCGCCTCGTCGCAGAGCTCGATCAAATACGCTGGGGGTCCCTGGGAAATGGGCCTTTCCGAGGCCCACCAGGTGCTCACCCTCAACAACCTGCGCCACCGGGTCACCCTACGGGCCGACGGCGGCATGCGCACAGGCCGGGACATCGTCATCGCCGCCATGCTCGGGGCGGAGGAGTTCGGCATCGGTACGGCCAGCCTCATAGCCATGGGCTGCATCATGGTCCGCCAATGCCATTCCAACACCTGTCCTGTGGGCGTGTGCACCCAGGACGAAGCCTTGAGGGCCAGGTTCACCGGAACGCCGGAGAAGGTCGTCAACCTCTTCAGCCACATCGCCGAAGAGGTGCGGGAGATCCTGGCGTCCCTGGGCTTCACGGCCCTACGTGACATTGTCGGGCGCACAGACCTGCTCTCCCAGGTCTCGCGCGGCGGCGAGCATCTGGACGACCTCGACCTTAACCCGCTGCTCGTTCGGGCCGACCCTGGTCCCCACAAGCCCTACTCCACCCTGGAGGGCCGAAATGAGGTCCTGCCCACCTTGGACGAGGACATCATCCGCGACGCCGCCGCCTTCCTCGAGCGCGGCGAGAAGATGCAGCTCACCTACACGGTGCGGAACACCGTGCGGGCCATAGGCGCGAGGGTCTCCAGCCATATCGTTCGTAAGTTCGGGATGAACGGTCTTCCGCACGGCCATCTCACGGTTCAGCTGCGGGGGTCCGCTGGACAGTCCCTGGGCGCGTTCGCTGTTCGCGGCTTGAGGCTGGAAGTGACAGGAGAGGCCAACGACTATGTGGGAAAAGGCCTGTCCGGAGCGGCCATCCTCATTCGTCCTTCGACCTTTCCGGCCGCCAACTACGACTCCAACGCCCTTATCGGCAATACCGCCCTTTACGGAGCGACATCCGGGCGCCTGTTCGTGGCGGGGCGGGCGGGCGAACGTTTCGCTGTACGCAATTCGGGCGCCACCGCCGTTCTCGAAGGATGTGGAGCGAACGGCTGTGAGTACATGACCGGCGGCGTGGTCGTCTGCCTCGGCTCGGTCGGACTAAACTTTGCGGCGGGCATGACGGGGGGTATGGCCTTCGTGCTCGACCTCGACGATGCGTTTGAGGAGCGGGTGAACCCGGACAGCGTGGTATGGCGGCGCGTCTCCTCACCCTACTGGGAGGGCGTGCTGCGTGCGTTGGTTTCCGACCACGAGCACGAGACCGGATCCCGTGTGGCGGAAGGCGTGCTGCGCGACTGGGACCTCATCCGCAGCCGCTTCTGGCAAGTTTGCCCCAAGGAGATGATCTCGCGTCTGGCTCATCCGCTCGAGGCGGCGGCGGCCTAAGCAAGGGCCTAGCCGTCGGCCAAGGCCCAAGTTGGGATGGGCCGACGAGGCCTTCTCCCCAGGGGCGCCAGGACGCCCCGGGGCGCCCCACGGATCTTCATGCGCATGAGGGGGCGCAAGGCCCTTAGGGGGACGGTGAAACCCGGTGGACCAGGCTAGAGCAGATGAAAGGAGCGACCGCGGCCCTGGTCTCCTGATCTCCTGGGGCGTCGACTGAGGTCCAATCTTTACCCTCAGCCGAGGCGTCCAACGCGAGGACGCGGCTCTTAGCGCGGGGTCAGTCTGCGCCGGCTATGCCGCCAGGGGCGTGAACTCGAATTCCGTGGGCATGATGGCGGCGATGTTGATGATCGTCACAATGCGCCCCTCGAGGGTTAAAAGCCCCTCCACGCAGCGCGATGTGGTCTGCGAGCCAATCTCCGGCGCGGGCTGGATCATGTCTTCGCTGATGGTGATGACGTCGCTGACGCCGTCGACCACAAGGCCCACAGCTCGAGCGCCGGCTTCAACGACCACCACCACAGACGACGGATCAGGCTCGCGGGTCGGAAGGCCCAGCCGCTCCGCAAGGTCGACGATAGCCAGGACGACGCCCCGGAGATTGATCATCCCCTTGATGTGCAAAGGCGCATGAGGCAGGGGCGTCGAGGTGATCCATCCTCTGATTTCGCGCACCGACATGATGTCGATGGCGAAATCTTGGTCCCCGATCTTCACGGATAACAGCTCAGCGGCCTTGCCGGCTATTTCAGCGGTGGCGTTTAGCTGACGCGCCATCAGAACTCCTCCCACGGGTCAGGCGCGGCGGAAGCGGCCGCCGCCGTTGCGGGCGCATTGCTTCTGCCCCGCCCTCCGCTGACATAACTTGCGATCTTCACTTGGGCGGCGTGAACCGGGTTGGGCTTGGGCGAAGCAGGGCGCGGCGCCGCAGCCATAGGACGCACGTCGCCAACCCTGAACTGGCCTACGAGTTCGGCGAGCCCGTCGGCTTCTTCGCGAAGATTGGAGGCCGCCGCCGTCGCCTCCTCCACCATGGCGGCATTCTGCTGGGTGACCTGGTCCATCTGGTTAACCGCCGTATTAACCTGGTGCAGGCCCGTAGCCTGCTCCTGGGCTGAAGCGGCGATTTCCGTCACGACGCCGTTGATCTGCGAGACCTGTCCCGCGATGCGATCCAAAGCCCGTCCAGTCTCGCCCACCAGCTCTACGCCCTGCGAGACCTGGTCCGATGAGGCAGAGATGAGCGCTTTGATCTCCTTTGCGGCCTCGGCTGAACGCTGCGCCAGAGCGCGCACTTCTGACGCAACCACGGCGAATCCCCGCCCGGCGTCGCCGGCCCTAGCGGCCTCGACACCCGCGTTGAGCGCAAGAAGATTGGTCTGGAAGGCGATCTCGTCGATCACCCCAATGATCTGGCTTATCTTCCTAGAGCTTTCCTCAATCCGCGTCATGGCGTTGACTGCTTCGCGAACGACGTTTCCGGAGGTTTCGGCGTCGTCTTTCGCGGTCGCCACCACCTTGCTGGCTTCCACGGCGCCTTCTGCGGTCTTCTTGACTGTCGCTGTGATCTCATCGAGAGCCGCCGCCGTTTCTTCCAGGCTGGCGGCCTGCTGTTCAGTCCGCCGCGAAAGGTCTTCGGACGCCTGGGTTATTTCATGGCTGCCTGATCGGAGCCCGTCGGTCCTGCCCAGAACCGTCTTCATGGTCGCCTGCAGCTGGCTCATGGCTGCGTTGAAGTCTTCTCGCAGTTTCTCGTATTCAGCGGCAAAGGGGCTGGCGACCCGATAGGTGAGATCCCCCGTCGAGAGCTTAGACAATCCCTCCGCCAGGGAATCGACGACCGTTGCAAGGTGTTCAGCGGCTTGTGCGCGTGCGGCGTCGCTGCGCGCACGCTCCATCTCCGCCTTCTCTTGCAAGGATTTAGCCTCTGCTTCCAGGCGCACCTTTTCCAGGCCAGCGTCCTTGAAGACTTGGACAGCGCGAGACATTCCCCCGATCTCGTCACGGCGATCACCGCCATTCACCGCCGTGTTGAGCTCCCCATGAGCGAGCCGCTCCATCACGGACGACAATCCTTTCAGGGGCGAAACAATCCAGGTCCGTACGGCCGCGAGTCCACCGCCGAACAGAACTGCGAGGCCGACGAACGCGACGACGAACGTCGTCAGAACCGTAAACTCTGTCTTTTTCTTAAGGTCTTCAGCGCCCCGACTTGTATTCGCCACCAAGTCATTGACTTGTTTTACCACCCTCTCCTCGAGGGGTGGGAACTGCGGCGCGCAATCCCGCAAATAGGTCGCCTGCGAGGCCAATATTGTACTGTCGTTGGTGGCGGCGGCCCCTTCTTTGATGGCCTGAGCACAACTTACATTTAAGGTTTGCAGTCCAGCCCGTCGCAGATCGTCGATATCCGCCGCATTGCCTACAGACGCCTGCGCAGCCTTGGACATCAGGTCGTCGAAATCCTTACGCGCCCCGTCAATCTGTTGGGAGTAATGGCGATTGTCAGCGTCGGTCCGCGCAATGAGCAAGTTCGCGATAGAGCCGCGAAGCGTCTCAAGGGCCGACTTGGCGCGGGCAAGGTTCAGGGCCGCTGCGCTCTCATGCTCATTGAACCCCGAGTACCCCTGGCCGACCGCGCGCATCTGCCCTGTTGAATAGGCCGCGATAGCGATCGTGAAGACGCCTAGGCACGCCATCAAGACCAAGAATTTGGCGTTGATTGAGATATTTTTCATCGGTGCTGCCCGCGCCTGTTTAGCCCTGCCTCTGCACCAATCCCATCACTTACGGACTAAATTAGTGTTAAAATAGAAGCAGTGATCTGTCTCAGATTAAATAGTCCTTCTTATTCTATACTGCGATTATACTGAGACAAAAGGACGCAGCCGGCTTCAACTGGTTAACCGTTACATAATATTCTATCAACTGTTCGTCCATTTTTTTGGTCTAAACCCCTCTATACTGGCGGCGTCTGTCGCCTGAATGCGTGTGGCGGCCCAAGGATGGAAGATATTTTGCTTGATCGTCACTTTCCGTCGGAGAGCTTTGTCTTGCCGTGGCGTCGACGGGATTTCGTGCGCCTAGTAAACGCACGGGCGGGCGTTTCACAGTTATTCATCACGTTACTGAGCGGCTTTAGTCCACGGCAAAGTGTCGCAGGGCTCGCAGCCGCCCTTTCGGCGATCGTAGCCCCAGCCCTGGCGGACCCGCTTTCGTCGCCCGCCATGACTGCGCCCCTTCTCGCCGCCGATACGCCTGCGGCGTATGACCTCGGGGTTCTCGGAAAAGTGTACGTCACGGGGCAGGCGTCGGCCCTAGGGATGACCCAGAACAACCCTTCCCTTTCACCCCTTCCCGGCAACGAGGCCCGGACCCTTGACCTCAGCAATGCTCAGGTCGAAGCGCAGACTACCGCCGGCCTAGTCCAGTTCTACCTAGAGGCCGGCGCCTATGACCTACCAACCTTGGGCGCGCCCTATGTGCGAACCTCACGGACCATGTCGGAAACCTACGGCGCAGTGCCTATCGGCTACCTTAAGGCGGCGCCCTTTCCCGATGTTTCGGTCCAGATCGGATCGCTGCCCACCCTAATAGGCGCAGAGTATACATTCACATTTCAGAACATGAATATTGAACGCGGTCTCCTGTGGAGCCAGGAGCCGGCCATAAGCCGCGGCGTGCAGCTCAACTACAGCCACGGCCCAGTGCTTGTGTCCGCATCCCTCAACGACGGCTTCTATTCGGGGCGTTACACCTGGGCGTCCGGCCTCGCATCCTACGCGATCAACGCGGCGAACACCCTTATTCTGGCCGGCGGCGCAAACCTCGCCCATGCGGACACGTCTAGCTTCGCAACGCCATTACCTCAAAACAACAGCCGCGTTCTCAATGTAATCTACACCTATTCCAAGGGCGCCCTTCTGATTAATCCCTATGTTCAGCTCACCCGCGTTCAAGCCCGCCCGGTCATCGGCTTAATGACGTCGGCGTCGACAGCGAGCGCGGCTGTACTAGCGAAATATAGCCTAAGCCCCAGCTTCAGCCTGGCTGCGCGGACCGAATATCTTCGACAAAGCGACGGAGCCTGCCAGCCCCTTGGCTCCTGTGCTGCGACAAACCTCGCTTTCGGCCCGAAGAGCGCCGCGTGGTCCAACACCCTAACACCGACCTATCAAAGGGGGCGTTATTTCGCGCGGGCTGAAGTCTCCTCCACGCGGATTGGGCGGTTGGGTCCAGGATCGGGTTTCGGCCGCACCGGCAATGATCCTAGTCAGACACGCGCCCTTATCGAATGCGGGGCGCTCTTCTGAAGACAAGGCGGCCTCGTCGCGGGCGCTGACGAGCCCCGATGGATGAATTGGCGCACTTTATGCCCTTGGAGGGTGGGACGGCGCCAAAGTGAGACAAGCCTTGGCGCGAACTCGGCCTCGCCCTACTTTAGGCGCGGTTAACCCTTCGAGGCGCGCGAGCATGACCACGTCTTATCGAGGAGCCGTGACCCCAGCCATCGTGATGGCGATGGCGGCGCTTTGTCTCCTCGTCCAAAGCCCGTGCGTCGCTAAAGCGCCCGAAATAGGCGGCGCTTCCAGCTCGGCGGAATTCGTCTGCAAAGGCGCACCCTCGCAAACCTGTCACTTTTCAATC
>Ga0209208_10004521_pt1 | contig 19694 bp, 23 predicted proteins | sample S1TSphfallax_3_FD_187694 | JGI IMG/M metagenome (GOLD analysis project Ga0209208, IMG submission 187694) | Host-associated microbial communities from peat moss isolated from Minnesota, USA - S1T2_Fd - Sphagnum fallax MG (SPAdes) (version 2) | ecosystem: Host-associated > Plants > Peat moss >... | reverse complement strand
TCGATCGACACCGACGACGAGAAGCTGCAGGACGTCCCGGGCATTGAATTGGATGTTGTTGCCGAACTGCATGAATTCGCACTAGTGGCTCCCATTTTGCTTCGCTCTTCATTGGCCAGCCGACGACGACCACCACCACCACAACAACAACATGCACTCGTCGACGCGCTTGCCCTTACATTATATCTTGCCCCGCACTAGTGTAGCTTGCTTCGTAGATTACAGCTCTGCAAGCAAATTACAAACCCTAGAATATTTCATCTTCATCTTTACAACCGAGACTATTGCAATTCAGGATTTCCTTTCGTATGTCTCCTACGAATTCAGCAATTTCCTCCACGCCGACTTGACAATCTCATGACATACTCTAATGTGAACTAACTGCTGCTGATGCACTGCAAGCTTGAATCGGCCACATGCTTTCTTCGAATAACGTGGTGTCTAGCAAGCAATCAGGGTGATGATCAGTACTACAACCAGTGATGATCAATCTCATTGCATGAACAGGATTCATGAGATTGGAGGTATTGTGGAATATCCTGAGCTACTTAGAAGTGATTATCCGCAGCAACCCATGATCGACCATGATCCGGCTCCGAGCTATTTCGACGTCGGAAGGCAAGAATGTCATGTGTGCAATTCCTCAACACATAACTGGCCATCGACTCCCAGCTTTCGAGATCGGATCATGAACCATTCAGACCTGTGGAATTCTTATTATCTGGACGTGGTGATCTCGAAGCTCTAGCTTGTCATGCGGCTCAGAGATTGAAGAGCTTTAGGTTCTTCACGAAACTGTTTCCCTAACTTCGTACAGTCCTGCACATCACTAAGTGTATGATCAGGATTCTGCATACATGTATGATGCATGCACAGTGGAATATTCTTGGGTTTGGGGAGAGAGAGATGCACACACGGATACAGTGAGAAAGAAAGGAAGAGAGAAAAATGAGAGTGTCTGAGGTGCGTATGAAAGGACCTGCAAGGAGAAATGTAACGACCATTCTAGGGCTCCAAACGGATCAATTGCCCTAGTCGAGATTTCTCTTTCTCTCTCTTTCTCTCTCCCCAAAGGATCGAAGGCACTCCCTCCAGATCCCTCTCTCAAAAGGATCATTTGCACTCCATTTCTCTCTCTCTCTCTCTCTCCCAAAAGGATCGAAAGCACTCCTTCCAGATCCCTCTCTCAAAAGGATCATTTGCACTCCATTTCTCTCTCTCTCTCTCTCTCTCTCTCTCTCTCTCTCGGATCAATGCACTCTAGAAATCTCTGCTTCTCTATCTCTCAAAATGATCAATTGCACTCCAGATCTCTCTATCTGTGGTATCTCCCTCTCTCCTAATTTAGGATCAATTGCACTCCAGAATTCTCTCTAGTTTCTCACTCTCAAACGGATCAATTGCACTCCAGATCATATCTCTCTCTGTGCTCTAATTGGGATGGGCTTGAACAAAGCAATAATTTTCTTGTGTTCAACCATGCATTGATCCCGTTGGTATGGTGGAAGCCAGGCAGCTGACCAGCTGAATGCTGTTGTTCCTTGGATTCAAGGGAAAACAGTTTTTGAGTGTGCAAGAGACACAGACACAGAGAGAGAGAGAGAGAGAGGCGAGTCTGTTGTCTGTTCATCGATAACCGACGCCTACTCTTCGGCTTCCTGGATTGTAATTGGGTACATACCTCACAAAAACAGGCTCCACCCACACTTGGGATCCAAGGATCATCTTCTCCTTTTTCCTTCTCCTTTCTTCTTCGCCACCTAGGTACTATGTTGATTGAGGGCTCCATTCCTTGTATAATTGAAGAAACACCTCACAATAAAAGGGCACTTTTTTCATGTGCTATGAAATAACAATATGTTGAATAAATATATTTTATTAAACCTTGGGCTCAAGTGCTGCTACACACTACCAGTGATGATTAATTGATGAAAGAAATGAAATGATTTTGTGAAAATTAAGTTCAATTTGCATGAAAATGTTAAGTGACATTGCATGTTACTTGAATTGAATTTAGATTTAACTGTATAGAATTGAATTCTAATTCAACTAAATTTAATTTCAATTCAATTGAACATTTGGATTAAGCTTCAATTGAAGAAAGATCAAATGAAAATTAATTTAAAAAATGTTTTAAAATCTACTTAGGAATCAGTTAAACAAATTCTAGTTCGAAATTGTTCAAGTGATGACCATGACTTATTGACCTTAAAGTTGTCCTACCTAAACCAACTCTGATGAATTGTCAATGGAATTCTAAAAACCTTATTTGTATTTAATTACATTAATATTTCTACATCCTAATGAATTAGTTGATAAAGGAGTATTTTTCGGGCATGTTATGAAATAACAAAATATTGAAATAATATTTATTATTATTTATATATTCTCATAAATAAATTCTAAGCACCTTATTTATATTTACTTCCAAATGAATTAGTTGCACTCCATATTTTCTTGCACAATCATTTTTTAAACGAATGGAAGTGAATGCCTTAACATTCACATGCTGAACAAGAAAGTTGCAAAATATTTCTCAAGATCTCCCCCTTCACTGATGTCATCAATAGTGCATCTGATTCAGATCCTATGAAACTAGCTCTCCACATTGCCAACTTTCTCAACAACTTGAATAGTATCCTGTATTTGCATTGTGTTGCACCACACAAATCACGGACCATAACAGAGACTCATGCAGAAGGGATTACAATCGTCTCTTCAACACTCGGCATGAGAAGCTAATAGAAGCAGCTTCTTGACCCAAACAGAAGGTACAGTCATGGAGATGTAAATGAAGCCATGAAGAAGTCTCGCAATGTTGATGTTGTGGTCTATGGCTGATTGTTTATGGCCAACCCACACTTGCCTAAAAGGTTTGAGCTGCACACTGCCATCAACAAGCACAACCACACCACTTTCTACAACCTCAGCCCTTTTGTGGGTTACACTCATCACCCTTTTGTGGTTGACAAGTATAGAAGGTTTGTTGGCCATTCAAGTGTAAACATGTACAAAAAATGTTCATGATGTCAAGATCATTAGGGTACATGGCCAATAAGGTGCATGGTTAGGCTCAAATAAAGCTCAGAACTCACATTAGTTAATTTTTGTGAAAGGAGTTGAAGATATTTGGACCTTGAGGTTTATCCTCACTGGAGGTGCCTAAAGACTGATTTTACATCAATTACCCTTTTCTTGAATGGCAAGTACACAAAATGTCTATGATTCTATGATTCAATGCATGTACACATAATTGCTTTGAAAAATCATTCATAGCAAATAATTAGGAGTTCCAATTCCCCTTGCACATTTAAGGGGTATTGAAGCACAAATCAAGCATTTTTCTTTTTGTGAACTCATGCTACTACTACTGCATTAACACATCAAGATACTTGTATATTTCATCTTCCATATGTACCTAAAATTTCTCAGCTTTCATCATAATCCAAATCCTAGCGTTCACCAACTTACACCCTTGTGGAGGTATCAAGGTCCCTTTTCATACACAAAATAGGGTAGCTTTGTTTGTAGATTGTAGTGTTCCAAAAACTTCAAACCAGTGTTCGACAGGAAATGCAGGCCTATGATCAATGCTGAGCCAAATGGAATAAAACAAGTCTGACCTTAATCTAAGGCCACCAGTAACACCATTCTACTTGTGCTCGCAGATCTTTGCCAAAAAGGACTCTCTGCAGACCCATAGACCATTGCCTCCAGAAACTACAGTATTTGGTGCTTTGCAATGCACTTTCTTGTTCATTGTTGGACACCAAACACCAGCATTATGGAGCTCATAGATTACACATCTTGATATCATCTAATTTACATGTTAGTAGCAAATAAGAAACTTGGGCTTCCTATCAACATGGGTAGGGAATAGCAGTGAAAGGGCAAAAAACAGACCGACAAAGCAAGGAGAGGAAGGAGGAAAAATGAAAGGGAACTTCATGAAGAGAAGTTTTGTCATTTGTTACAACATTAAGTTCTAATGTCTAACATCACAACATCTTCATTTGATGAAGCTTTCTTCTACTTCTTTGTTTTCTTCCTTCACATCTTGCTTTGAAGCTTGAGTGACCCAAAGAAACAACTGTTGTCTTCTTCTGTCTCAGGATCAAGTTGAACATCAACCCTCCTCAACTCCTCCCTACCCAATAAGACTTACCAAGGGATATGTCTCTCTGCATGTAGTTCAGTAAAGAGGTCCTCTTGTGCAATATCAATTATCATACTATGTGTGGTGTCAGCAGCTTTAAGATGGTAATATCATCAGGGCTGTGTCTAAATGGGTCAACCCTGATCATATGTAACATTTAAAAAGGTTTACCTATTCAGGATCAGTACCATCCTCCAAGCTCATTCAATAACTCTCTAGAGTGGTAACAACATGGACAAGGTAGTATTGATAGCATGTTAAAAAGGAAGGATTTAAGAGGAGAATTGTAGAAGGGAGGAAAACAAGAGAGACAAGGTCCATGCCAAGAGCATAATTGAAAAGGCGCGATATGCTGGAAAAAAGAAATTTGACAAATAAAGTTTCTTTGGAAAAAATACATATGGTACAATTCATAACTTTCTATACAACTATGCAGATATAGTAGTATCCTTAGTATGTTGTTACAAAGCAGCAATTATCCATGTCAACTGCATAAAGAGAACATCACTAGAGAGGTGAGCTCATCTGGAGCTGCTGCTCATTATAGTCTTTTTTTGCCACACGAGGGAACCACTTGCCCATGGTCATTCCATACTGGAAAACAGAATCATGAGTGTCCCTGCAAAGAAGCTAAGCAGTGAAAACTAGAACCATGTAAGGACAAATGTAATCTGTTATCAATCCCAAGGCTATTTATGCCAGACAAAGCCCCATCTGTCTTTTCAAGCAATTTAGGCAGCTGAAAGACTTCCATGCTCATCCATACATATGATTCAAGCTCCATGGAATAAGATGGAACAACAACCTTTCAAGACCATGAAGCTAATACATTACTTTCAAAAGCTTATTTCGTGTTTCATCTGCCCATTTGATCAGTTGGACAATCATCCAAGAGCATTTGGTGTCTTCAATATCTGCTCCAATCTGTAGGAAGACAATCAAGGCAGAATGTAGTGATACATGTTAACCACTGGCATCAGCATGCAACCTAGTATTCCAAGTTACAACACATATTCCAAATTACATTCTGGGTTTCCTTCCCATAATGCATACTTCCAGACATGAGTCTCACTCTAGGGTAGACTGAATAGAATGCAGTCTTGTACTTGGTAATTCCAAGGTTCCTTTAATCATAATGCCAAATGCCATGACAGGGCTTGGGTGCCATTTCTGCTTCAACAGCAACCAACTCCAGAGAAGAAAGGAGACTCTGTATTGCAAGAAATCATGCATAAAATCAAACTGCATACCCTTTTTCCCTAGCACTACATGTTTTGCAGCTTCTAAACTGATGTATAGTCTGAGCAAGTATGTGAAGGTGAAACCAGCAACACAACTAGGTTAGAACTTTAGGTTCAGGATAGAGGCCAAGTGTTACCTTATTGAAGATCTCAACAAGTTGGGTGTAAAACTAGCAAGGTCCAGAAGTGTGTTTTCATGATTCAGGAGATATGAGTTTGTAGCACAATGGCAATGAGGCCAACCTGTGCATGAACTCTCTGCTGTGAGGAAGAGTTAAAAGCAGCAAAGTCTTCCTGAGTATGAAAGAACACTACTTTGGAAAATTGCAGGAAAGCAAAATTCTCAGCAGGTCAGGGAAAAAAAATGCAATCACCTTCAGGACTGTACACCACAAAGGTTCCCTCTTACCAGTGATGCATTGTCTATCCTCCACCAGGAAATAGGCTTGCAGCTGCTCCCCATTTGCCCAGGATCAATGGCAAGAGTCTTGTAAGGGAGGAAACAGTTGGAAAAATATCCAACTACATTGAGCTGCAAATATCATGAATAAAGTTCAGCAGCATTTCAAGAACAAGACCACTATGATCATGACTCATACTTAACTCTCAGGACATGATTAAATCAGATTAAATTCAACCCACCTCAATGCAGCATCCATGAACACATGCCCTGGAGACTGCTCTTTGTCAATCTGCCTTTGTCCTCCTCTTGCTCAATTTCCCATCAAGACTTCTCTGCAAATTGCACCTGTAGCTTCCTGTTGCTCTGAAGCACTTCAATTTAGAGATAACAGATCAAGATCCTCCTCATTGCTGCTCTCAAGGTAGCATTAATGCACCAGGTACACTTAGTTGCCATGGATCTCAATTCAATTTTGGCAGTCTGCAGGGATCATAATCTGAGATACTCATTGCCCTCTCCAGGGATGTGCCCTACACCTTCAAACGGTAGTTCCAGAATACAGGGATTTCTGCTTACTATGGGAGTGCAGTTTCTTTCAAATAGATATAACTCCTCTCAGGAGTCCAGTGATCCTTCTGTGTCAATCCTAAAGGTACTTGCATCATCATGTCACAACACATGGCTGCCATGTGTTATATACAATATATAGCATTTCTGCCATATGAATACTGTCAAATGAACCTTAACTGGTGCAGAAAAGGCTGGACAGCACCATGAGAAAAAACCACAATCAGAAAAGCCAAAGCATATAATAGATTTCAAAACTGTTGAACAGAATAAACTACAAAAACGATAAGGTTCTTTTACAGGGTGATTAACTGATGATTAACTGCAATGAGTGATCTGCTGGCAAGATAAGAATATATCTCTGCTGCAAAAGGGATGAAGACAGAAGGAATCAGAAATCAACAGAAAGCAAACACACATAAGCATACAAGCATAGAATGCAGCCAGGTTTGAAAATCCCTTTTACTGATCCCCATGCTCTATAAAGGGCAGGAACCTGATGGTTCTATTTTGCCCAAGATTTTCCGCAAGTTCACTTTCCAACACTGCAACACCAAATCAATCATTTGTCCTTCAACAAATATCTTTCTCAAAAGATGTGACTAATGTACAAATAACTTAAGCTCAGATCTGTACACAATACAATTGCTGGCCACAGGCTACACCAGCAAAGGAATCTTCACTACACATTGGTCAGAAGTCTACAACCAAAACTCCTAGACATGATGTCCATAGCTAGTCTACAGCCGGAAATCCAGCACACAAACAGTGTTATTTGAAAAGCATGCAGCAACTTTGTCTCCCTCTCGGTTCCAGCAGACCTCAAAAATGCCCCCACTTCCACGATATGTTTTCACCAGGCTGCCATCCTTGACAGACCAAATGTGCAAACATTTGTCAAATGACCCACTTGCTAGGTACTCTCCATTAGGACTGAATGCCACTGAATACACAGGTTCACTGCCATCATGCACACAAAGTTAAGTCAGACGAAGGGATCATAACTCTCCAGACAAGGCAACAAGCTCAGTGCTCCTCAATTACAGATCTTACAACTATTTGGACAGCTCAAGGTGAGTTGCTTATGCAAGAGGAAAACCAGATACAGTCAGGAATAGCAAATGCTTGATATACATACAAGGTCAAATGATGAAAAGAAAGGTATTCAAATAGTGTTACCTGTGATGAGTCAGGCTGAACAGCTGTGCACCTTGATCAACATCCCACAATTTGATGGTGGCATCAAATGAGGCACTGCATGAATTCCCCAGTCAATTCAAGATGTGTCATTTAAGAAATTGCACATACAACAGTAAGTGCCCTCCAACTCTCCAACATTATAAGCAATGTTGAAAATCTCACACTCAAAGAGCACACAGATGGAATCAGTAACCACTTGATATCACACCCAAGAACATTCTTGCTCACTGGAAACTAACAGAATGTACTTAGAGCTTCTACACACACACATACCTCGCCAATACAAGCTGCTGGTTCGGGTTTGCTGACCCTTGTCCTGTTGGACTCCATTTTATTGTGTATATTTCCTGTCACACAAAAGACAATCAGAAGCTGAAATAGAACAAAAAAACAATCCTTTGATAACCTTTGAGGAGTCCAGGCACTTGGAAAAGGGATAGAGTTGAAAAAATCAAGAAGCTCTCCTTAATTGGGTAAATCATAGATATGAGAGAAGGTAAATGAAATCTCTCCAACCCAAGTGAGCGACAAGGGAACAGAACCCTAGTACAGAAGCACACAGTGATCAAACATGGTTATCTTTTAGCAAGGCAACACAGAAAAGTCAAATGTTCATACAAACAGCACAAGATTTTCATCTTTGCTTACCTTTGTGTGATCTTTGAGATCATGCACACACTTGTCCTGTTTAAGGCTCCATATCTGCAGAGAACCTTAATGAAAATCAATGGAAAAAACAACCTTTGAAAATGTTTATTTGACAAAGTGTACCCCCAAAAATATTACATGAACATGTTTGACATGAGCTGTTTCTAACAAAATGTAGGCATCAACCATCCAGCAACAGTGATTTACCTTGGCAGTGAAATCATCAGAACAAGAGGCAAGGAGGGTGCCAGTAGGATCCCATTTTATTGCATTCACTTCATCCTGTGTAAAGTAACCAGTCAGTCATTATCCAATTCCACTGCAAACCCCAGCGCACAAAAGGCTAAACCCATAAGAGAATGCATATTTGGAACAGATTTTCCACCTGATGTCCTGCAAAAGCTTTCACTGGCTTTGTGTCTCCTAGTTTGCACACATAGATCATTTTGTCTGTTGAACATGTGGCAAAGGACAAATTGTTACGCCAGTCTACATCCAGAGTTGGTGCTGCAGAGCAACAAAAAACATGCACAGAATTAGTTCTCCGAGTAATAGAACTTTGTTGAGAGGAACATATTGGACAGACCACTGAGCACTCTTCAGTTGAACAGCTCAATTCAAAATGCAAGAGACCAAAGCTCCTAACCACTATGGTATTCAAATTGTTGTTTCACATCGCCAGTCCTGGCATCCCAAATAATGGCTGTTTTGTCCACACTCCCACTCAAAAGGCAATCTCCTTTTTTGTTCCACTTTAAAGAGAAGATGGGGCCTTTATGTTTGTTGAGGGTGTTCTTCAAATCCCCTGCAAAAAGAAAGGAAAACATAGAGATGTTAGCAACAAATAGAAGCAATTTCCAATAGGCAACTACACAGAAACTGCAGAAGCTTAAGCATACCATCTTTACTCCAAATACGAGCTTGACCATCATAAGAGCCTGTTGCAAGAAGCGATCCCTCTCCCTGTTGACATCCAGATGCAATTTTTAGACAAAGGGAAGCGCAGCGCATTTCACCTTGCAAGAAGGTTCATTTTTGAAATATACGAAATGCTACAAAGCACACAGGTACACCAAATTCTAACCCAAAACAAACCTGGACAAAAGAGAAGAGAGGTAGTAAAAGAAACTGATAGCTCAGGGAAATCTGACAAGAGAATAGAATTGACAGAAACATGGTTCAACTCACATTCCAGTCTAGGGTGGTAACATCTTTGCTCTTCTCATTGGTTTTGCCTTTGAAATGCTTGAGCACTAAAGGCTTAGGTGCTGCAACGTGTGACATATTTCCTGAGCGCCCTTCTGGTATGGTCCAGATTCTGGCAGTGGAGTCTCCAGAGCTGCAGACCATTAATCAACAACTTCATGTAAGCAAAACCCAAGAGTCAAAAACCCCATAGCCTAGAATTCCCTTCCCCATCTGACACACCAAAAACAGATGAAGTTTGGACAAAATCTACCCAAGACAGGCACAGGTTCCTTACCCAGAGGCAAGCAAAGATCCTGTAGGACTCCATGCACAGATGAAGACCTGTATTTCCAAAGCACCTTAGTCCTTTAAACATCAAACAAACATGTATACAATTACCATCAGTAATGATAGCTTGAACACACCCACACAATACACAATGTTTCACAAATATAAAGAAGTTCTCTATGCTTACTCTTTTAAGTTAACCTGACTATAATTGAGAGATGAACAAATAATAAGGTTATAGAGTTCTCAGATCTGACAACACATCAGTGAAGAAGAGTGCTTCCTTCGAAAAGGAAACCAGACCCTATAAGCACAGAAAAAATGCGAAGCTATTTGCAACAGTCACACACATGTTCAGGGAAGTACAACAGCACCATGTATGCCACCTACCATAACACATATATGAGATTGCAGAGAAATCTCAACAAATTGATAGTGACATGACAATGAATGTGGTCATAACCTTATGAGTGCCACTCACAAAGTGTCCAACCATCAACTGTGTCACAAATAGCCGTGACAAGCTGCCATGACTACCCACTGACTTTCATCAGCTCCCAGTGATGGGTATAGATAGGTATGGAATCATCTGCCCAAAATTCTGAGAAAAAAATTACATATCATTTTAACTTCAAGTGCATCAACTTTTGAGAACAAAGTGGACTTAGAAGAGCTCCCCACTCATGCATAAAAAGCCCCACAGAAAATCATTTGAGAGACCAAGGGCAGAAACACCCGATAGAAATATTATTTCTTCAACAAACGTTTGGTTAACAATACAATACACAGATTGACTCACAGAAATAGTAGAGAGACACAGCATAACCAAACCTCAGATGTATGGCCTTCAAGAATAGTGACATCAGAATGCAATATCTCATTGCCTTGAAGTGTTAGGGCACTGGCCACCTCCATTTGATCTGCTCCAACATAACAATCAATAACAGTTTAAAGACCTCTTTGACAAAATGAGTCTGTCAGGCAATGGAGCAATTTACCATCTTAACTATAGCACTTTCAGCATTAAGGCCACCTTCATCGAGGTACATACAGATGCATATTCTCCCAATGTATGAGAACCTTTACATGTACCATGTGATTCAACCAGAGAAGAAACTCTGAAAATCCCTGATGCTAACTTTAATGACATTTTGGACCAAAAAATATATCTACCAGATTGCAGAGGAAACTCAAAAACAATACTTTGAAGGTAACTATTCCATCAGTTCCAGCAAAACCCAAACAAACACAATATGAATTGATCATAGTCATAACCTTATGACTGTCATTCACAAAGTGTGAGTGTCAGATCATCACCTTCGTCATCACAAGCCGTGACGAGCAGCCATGACTCCCAAAACTGACTTTATCAGCTCCTTCTGGAGGTTTGAAATTTCAGACCAAATAACAAGAGATCATAGCGACAATCACATAAGGAAGGAAAGAGGAAAACTGACACAGTTAGACCCAAACAGATTCATAATTGAAAGGAGATAGGGCTAACCTCCACTGGGCACTCGAGTTTCCTCAATCTTGACAACTTTAACCTTTTCCTCACGTTCCTTCTCCCTTTCAAAACGATCACGTTCTCTTTCTTTCTCCCTCTCTTTCTCCTTCTCTTTCTCCCTCTCTTGGTCCCTTTCACGCTCTACTCGCTCTCTTTCTCTTTCCCTTTCCTTCTCCCGCTCCTGCCGTTCTCTTTCTCTTTCTCTCTCCCGTTCACGTTCACGCTCCTTCTCCCGCTCTTTTTCTCTCTCTTTCTCCTTCTCCTTCTCTTTCTCTCTCTCGATCTTTGACCGCTTCTCCTTTATCATCTGGCGGAGCTCCATCATGTCTTTAGTCAAAAGATCTACTGGTTGCAGAAGCGAGAAGTCACCATCAACATCTGTTCCATCCTGCAAGAGATCTCATTCAGGACAAGTAGTTTGAGTAACTGGCATAACCCTACACCTTCTTGATATCATGCCTGCTGTCAATTTGAAAATGTAGGCAACTCACACTGAATAACTTCCCTGTGTGGTACTCTCTATGTTTGTCTAACCAACCCAAAAGGATTGTGGTAAGATCAGAACAACCATGGTGATGAGAATGCTCTCGACAGAGCTGAATCTAAAGAATGTAGACAGACTCCACAGACTCAGGCTGGAGAAGAGAAGAGCTCACATCATTCAAATTAGCTTCCAGCTCCAAATATTGTAACCCTTTCTGGACAAAGGAGACCAGGGCGCCTGGAGGTACATGGTTTCCATCAATACTTTTCTTATGAAGACCAGCTTCATAGCCCAACACAAAGGCAGAATGTATGAAGCCTGCAGCAAGCACATAAAGCATTCACCCTATCAACTTTTCTCTACTCTCATATTTTCAGGTAACCATGTACACATGCTCCCTTGTCAGTAGAGAATACGGTCTATATCAGTACATACAAAGAGAAGCAGGACATAGAGCCCTCATCCTTGACACCACAGCTACCAAACCCTAAAACACTACAGACTGAAGAATCCTTTTCAGGAAGTCCAAATTGAAATCATAAACACCTACTTCCTTCAAAACATCAGAAGTTGCAGTTTCTGCCTTGAAAAAAAATGGAAGTGCTATACAATGAAATCACTCCCCATGATTATGTACAATATCAAGCATCACCATTCAGCCTTCGATGGCAGATCACGAGTTCCTCTTCTCCAAAACGTTTGGATGCATCCCATTTTCCAGGAGAAGATTCTTGCAACATAATTCTAGAAACTGATGCTCAGTGATCCCATTATTCGGTTCTGGACCTCAGCCCAGGGTACATCAGGTGCTCTTAAACCCTAAAAAAAAAGCTCATGTGTCCTTGTAACCACAGATGCCAAAAAACCTACTCCCTTGGTAATCGCGTCTGGTTCACAGAACCACGAGATCGATGCACGCTTTTTTTTAAAACCACAAACCCACCAAAGAAACCCTTCTCCCGCCTTCAACCCACTCCAGATATGCCTAAAGCAGCAGGCTATGCATCATGCATCCCTGAATACTATATATTCCCCCTTAGACTTCACAAGCTCCTCTCCCTCTTCTCTTCCGAGACATGCGAGAGAAGCCGAAGAAGACGTACCTGATTCATGCAAGTAGCGGAAGATGAGAAAGTTGAGCTCGTGCGAAGTGATGGTTGTCATGGTGCTCCTCGGATTTCTTGAGGACACAAAACCGTTAAGATCAGGCGATCCAGAAGGAAGAAGAAGAAGAAAAGACGGGGGGGGCTGGGTGAGTTGGGGAGGAGAAAACGACAGCAACGAAGAATCGCCCAACGCTTGTTGTACAAAGACAACAAGCGCAGAAATAGGAAAAAGAAGGATGGCAGCAAAGCACACGGACAGGAGAGATAGAAGGGAGAGAGAGGTGGTAGTGGGAGAGAAGAGGTGGGGTTTGCACTGTTTTAGGGTTTGATTTGAGTGTGTTGCACTTTTAGGGTTTTCCATTCTTATTAGAACTGTGTGGGGGATGTACTGACTGGCAATGTTTTAAGTCCGTCAGGACTACTGATGTGTCCGTTTGCTGACATGGCATGATGGCGTGGCAATGGCATTCATTTGCTGGCTAGAAATAGCTCAACAGTTAGGTATCAACTCTGCACGGTATATTCCAGTGTTGAGCGGGTATCAAAACGGATCCGGGTATCACTCATGTATCAGACATTGAGCACCCGTGGGTACCAGATGTATTGATACCCAGATCTTGGGTACCTTTTTGTGTGTGAGAGCCCAACTATGACATCTGAACCCTTTTCAATACCTTTTAAAATGTTGATACCCAAGATGATGGCGGTGAAGAGGTGCAAGCAACTTTGGGTTCTCAAAGTATTAGTTCTAGGCAAAGTCTATGTCGCTAGTGGCAACATCCAAAGATTTGGGGTCCCCTTCTTTCCTAGGGGCACCGCCTCTAAAGTGCAATGAGTAGTCTTGGGTTTTGGCCTCTTCTTTTTTAAGATAAAAAGGTCCCACAAGCCATTTCTATTTCTTCTTTCTCAAATTTTAGAATGTGTTGATGTTTCTAGCTTTTGCATTTGGTGAAGTTCTTGGTGTTTCTTTATTTTGTGATTGATTTTTTAAGTCTTCAAATTTCTCTTCTCTTTATTATTATGTCTTTCTTCTTTCTCCCTCCTTCTTCATTCCCTTCTTTTCTTTCTTTCCCTTTTGTTTTTCTTCTTCATTATTTTTTTTCATGTCACCTAAATAACACCTTTTTTTTCACCCATCATCATTGTTCTATCAATGTGCATCTTCATCAATTATCAACTCCTTTGGCAATGTTGCATCAATTTTTTCCCCCTCTTGACTTGCATCTCATCATTTGCATTGCTCACAACCTTACATCTATTAGAAGTCATCGCACTCATCAAATTGTTGCCCCCTATTTATGCCTCCTACTAATTGATGTCATTGTAACAAAGAAAATAGGGAGCATCACAACTGTAGTCCCAAAAATAATCACAAAATGAACCAACAATTATAATGTGATCTTCATAAAATGAATGTGCATGATCTTTCCAAACACTTCTACATCTCCACCTCTACCACTGATTCAACTATGCATGAATTACCTAACATCCTACTTCAACCAAATTACCCTAGGGATCAATTCACTCCAAATTCATTCTCATGAGTCAACTGGCCTTACAACAGCATTTCCCACACACCATGGAACCCATTGCCAACAATAACCCAAAGAATCCCAACATAATAACAAGAAAGTTCAAATGTAGCGAGGACATGAACACAATATGTCTTCAAATTACAGGTCAACAACTTCATTTAGTCCCCAACTCAGCACACAGTAGTTGTTATGCATTCACAATACTCTCTGCTTCACAATATGAACTAACATGTTGGAAGTTAACAAAGGATAAAAATTACAGTAGGTTCAAGGAACAATTTCAATAATGTGAAACTTTTCCTAGTGCAATCCTTGCTTTGGAGTTCCCAATCATCTAAGTATCTTTTCCCCTTCCCACAATTCACAACAACTCATAATTAATGACACCAGTAATATCACATAATTCCCACAACCATCAGACTGCTCTTAAATTCCTTTAAACTTGTCATCACTTCCCCAAGATTGACCCCTAACTACAAATCTAAATTTATTCTATCTAAAATGCAACACAAGTGCAACAAAAAGTTTGTGCTACATCCAAACTACAAACCTTCGTCACACTACACAAAGCTTCAACTATTCATTAACTACAAACTCTATAAAAAAAATAGCATAAGGACTTTGTTTTTAAAATTTTAACCTCCTTTTCAACAACATAGGTCTCCTCATATAGCTTCACCTCCACCAAGCTTCACCAACAACAGACTAATCCCACAATTCCCATTTTTACCTTGTAATCAAGAATGCCCCTCCAAATCTCCAATGTCGTACATCGTCAAACACACAACAACCTATCAAAAAATAATCACCAACAAACAAATCCAAACCAAAAGAAAAAAAAAAATGCAAAGCCCCAATCATCACTGGAAGTAACTATAACTTGATGTGTAACTTGATGTAATTACACAATTACTTAGGTAATTGTCTAAAGGGGTAAGTTGAGTGGTAGGATTCCATAATTTGGTCATGGTGCATTGACTTTCACATATTAATTTATGTGCAAGTCATGTGCATCATGTGATTATGTTTCCTTGTGATTAATTGTGGAATCACATGGGGAACCATGTGGTGGATAAACCTTAGGAAGGTTCTTGAGTAGTTTCCTTTTGGTTGGTATATAAGTGGGTGTTTGTGACCTCAAGAAACACCTTCACATATATAAAGTTATTATATGAATGCAAAGTTTGTTAGAATTGAAATTTTGGTTTTTGAAAGGCTTTTGGTTTGGATTGGTTTTGGTGTTGTTTGTGTTTAGTTCATGGTAGGAGAATGGTGAAGTTTCCATAAACAATTGAAGGGTGGGAGAATAATTTTACAACCAAGAACATAGATTTCATAGCTATGTAGTAATCATACATAGTTTCGGTTCCAAACCCGTTCATGTTGTACATCTTTTTGGTTTCATAACTGGGACCCGAATCTATGTTCTTTGTATTGTGGAACTTGATTCTATTGTTGAAAGTTTGGTAGGAAGAAGAAAGGAAAAGGAAAGAAAAGAACAAATTATTTTTTGTTTTAAAATGAGAGATGCAAGGTGACTTGTTTATCCCTAAATCATGGACAGATTTGACAACATGGGTGGAAGATATTCAACGTGTGGCAATGGAGATCACGAGAGGCAAACCAAACCAAGTTTGGTGCACGATTGGGCGCGTAAAATAACAACATGAAAACCATAAACACGAGTCATTATGTCTTACCCCAAGCTTGCTTTTGGATATTACTTGTAATCCTAGGCATGAACTAGAGTTGGATTTGTGGGAATCTGAGAAGATTGGAAAAAGAAAGTTACAGGTAAGAAAGGAAAGAAGATGGCACGTGTTAAGCCATATGAAAAAATGTAAATAAAAGTTTATAAAAGATAGTGAGTGTTTTGAGTAAGCTCATGTTCGTTAGACCTTGTTCAAACCTTTAAACTTTTTATATAAAAAGTTTTGTAGGTTGTTGAAAGAAATAAAAAGAATATATGTTTTATTTATAGGATTAGTGTTTTAGTGAAAACATTAATGTCAACGTTAGGAGAGGCTTCTGACTCCCCTGGTACATAGTTTCCTGAAAATAGGCAACAAACCCCATCATTGACTTTAGGAGTTGTTAGGCCAAGATCACCTATTGAAAGACCTTTGGAAGAGCCTGGGACTATAGGTGAACTAGGTGTGGTAGTATCACAACTACGTAGACAACGAAAGGAATCTGGACCTCAACCTAACCCAAGAACCTACAAGGCAACGCTAAAAGACGATCACATAAGAACAACATTTACTCATCTGGCTTAAGAAGAAGGATGCGACTCTAGATTATGTTAGAACCAATAACTTGCATGTCATGTGGAGTGGAGGTGTCATTGATATTTGTGATGGTCATGATCTTGTAAATGTAGTCTTTTAATCCAGGCATTTAAATAGGATGATTGCGAGATTGGAAATGTCAGGTCCTTTTACAGATTTACATTGAGAAGATAGGGAGAATTTTATTATGAGTGCAAATTAGGCCATTGGGAATTTCCTTATTCATGAAGAAAGGTTGTAAAAGCTAAGTGGTAGTTGGTTAAAGGAATTAATTAATGTGGTGTGTTTTTTTTTAAAGAGATAAAATAAGAATCAATATGGTTATTACAATTTTTAGGGGAAGTAAGGGTGAAGACCCTAAAGTGTTTTTAAGGGAATATAAACGGGCTTGTATTGGTACAAGGCTTAGAACAGTTGCGGAATGGCTTAATTTTCTTCCTAAATTCTTAGAGGGTACAACATCACATTAGTTTGAATGATAGATGGAAGAATTGAAAGGATCATGGATTGACATAACTAAAGCCTTAGTGAATGAGTTTTCTGTGAAAAATGTTTACCAAAACTTAATATTTGAACTGAGTCAACTAAAGCAAGGGGTTTTAGAGTCAGTAAGAGAGTAGAAGGAGAGGACAATGACATTGCAAAATAAACTACAAGGGTGTCTTAGGGCACAAGGTCATGAAAGAACTAATTCAATTTTTGCGAGAGTCAATGCATTGGTATTAGAACATTTCACCATTGGTCTGTTGTTACAATTACGACAACAAGTGAGATACGAACAAGCAGCGACGTTTGATGAAGCAACAGAGGTGGCCGAAAAGAAAGATGTGAGCATGGAGGAAGTTCCACAACCAACTGTGCAAGCCATGGTGAAAACAGTTCAATTCTCGACTGAACCAAAGCTGCGGAAGCATCCGGAAGTGAGCTCCCACATGGAGTCGGCTATGGAACAAATGATTAATTAAATGAACCAGTTGAACCTCCATCTGTTGTAGCCAAGGATTAGTAGGAGTAGAAACGTGGAGAGGGACTTGTCAACAATTCAATGTCACAAGTGTCGAGAGATGGGACATTATTCAAGAGAATGTCCAAACTTGTTAACCTTGGCTACTAGAAAGAATGCAGGTTTTTCTACTCGAAGGTTTTCTACAAAAGAGAAGGGCAAAGCTTAAGTGCATTTAATTGAACCGATAAATGAAAGGTGAGAAAATGTTTTGATGGGTTTGGAGAAAAACCTTAAAATCCCTAAGGATGCGATGGATGTTATGGCCCAAATTAAACGACCGACGAAAGGCACTACTCATCTCGATGCAAACGTCAAGAGGTTCAAGGAGATGGTGAGAGCCCTAAAAGGAAAAAAAAAGAATCAAAGGCGGAGGTTTGGCTTCCATGACTTTCCAATTTCTAAAGATTCTGGTCCTTATTCAGTGGTGAAAGATGTGGGATTATAGAAAGTAAACATCACCATTAGACAATGGTGCTATTAGCTCGAAGGGAATTAAGGAAAGGATTATCAACACCTAAAGTCCCAAAGGTCCCCACACCTTTGAATGCCATAGCCATTGAGCATGAATGTGATCCGATCATTGATGTGCAATTTAATGGATCAGTGTTGCGCAGAATGTTGGTGGATGGAGGGGTAGGAATCAATGTGATGACTTAGGCTTGAAAATTGATAAGCTAGCTTCAGTAACCTTAAAGATGGCTAATAAACGGGTTATTAGGCCAGAAGGAATCATTAGCAATGTTGTGATCACTGTAATGAGGGTTTCTACCATTGTGGATTTCCATGTGGTATTAGAAGAAGATGGGGCTTATTTAATGATATTAAGTAGGCCTTGGTTAACAAAGTCGCATGCAAGGAACTATTGGGGCAAAGGATACATGACCATCGAAGTTCATCCTAACTGATAAAAAGTTCCATTTGCCAGTTTTGTGAAAAGAGGGACGAATGAATATGAGGATGAATCAGAAACAGACCAAAGCTCTAGCTATGAAGGGATTTACACGGATGACTTTAGTGAAGAGGAAGTAGGGTTATATGTTTTGGAGACAATCCCCAAGGTTGGAGCTTTGTCAGATAAAAACGTTCGAGGGGATGATAACCAATCGACTCCATGCGTGTTAACAGAAGGAGAAGTCGTGGAGCGGCTGAGCAAAATTCAACTAGGACCATACCTTCACCCGGAGGAAAGAAAGCAATATGACGATTTACTATGTAAGTATATCCATCTTTTTGCTTTCAGTTACAAAGACCTTAGGAGATCACCATGGAACAACACAAAATTAAACTATTACCAAATGCCAAACCGATTAAGGCCAAGCAAGGGAGGTGGAACCCAAGATACATGGCAATGGTGAAGGAGGAACTTAACAAGTTGTTGGAGGTAGGGTTCATTAGACCTATGGAGACAACTGAATGGGTTTCTCTTGTGGTATTAGCATTAAAGAAGAATGGCAAGTTAAAAGTATGTGTCAACTACAAAGCTTTAAACAAAGTAACTAAGAAAGACCGATACCCTTCGCCATTTTGTGAAGAAATTTTGGAAGAAGTAGCAGGGCACAAGATGTACACATTTGGAGATGGGTACAAGGGCTACCACCAAGTGAAAATTGCTCCAAAAGATCAATTGAAGACCACATTCACCACACCTTGGGGGACATTTTGTTACACAGTAATGCCCTTTGGGTTGTGTAATGCTCTAGGGACATTTCAACATTTAATGAACAAGGTCTTTGATCCATTCTTGGGCCTTTTTCTACGAGTTTTCATTGACGACTTTGGAGTTTATAGTGATAGAGCTTCTCACCTTGCCAAACTTGAATTAGTCTTTCAACACTTGGATAGTTCAGGAGTGACTTTGAGCCCTGAAAAAACCATAATTGGTTTTTCAGAAGGGAAGATGGTTAGACACATTGTGTCAAAGGATGGGGTAGCCATAGATCTCGAGAAGCTTGACAAGATTTCAAAGCTTCCCTTTCCCACCACGAAGAAAGCCCTTCGAGGTTTTTTAGGGATGGTGGGATATTATCGCAGGTTCATACACATGTTTGTAGCAAAAGCATGTCCTTTAACACGATTC
>Ga0209208_10004520_pt1 | contig 19695 bp, 5 predicted proteins | sample S1TSphfallax_3_FD_187694 | JGI IMG/M metagenome (GOLD analysis project Ga0209208, IMG submission 187694) | Host-associated microbial communities from peat moss isolated from Minnesota, USA - S1T2_Fd - Sphagnum fallax MG (SPAdes) (version 2) | ecosystem: Host-associated > Plants > Peat moss >... | reverse complement strand
TCTTCTACTAGACATACGCATTATCTTGATCATTCTAAGTGTTTTGCACCCTACAATTCTACTCATGAGATGATGTTGCACAATGAATCAATTGATGAACTAAATGAGAATAATGAGTTTACAAAGTAATACAATCATAATAGTTGGATTATATATAATAGTTGGTAAAAAGGCTAGATGAGGGGTGAATAAGACATTAAACTATGGGATTTGGATGGAGATATGAATTGCAACTGTTCAAATGTTTATTTTTTTTCATACATATGATTGAAGAGAGGTCAAACATATTGACCCAAACTTGATGAACACACAATCCACATTGTCCTTGTCAATTATAAAACCACATGTAAACATTATAAGTAATTTGATATTGTTTTAGGATGATAAGATTATTGTAAACATCCTTTAAGCAATAGTTTTAAATCTATGTTATTTGAGTCAAATGGAGGTTAGCTTGATGAACAAAATTCTTGCAATTTTGTTTCACAAAAGTCCATAGATTGTCATCCAGAGCACCACCCATATTATGAAACTAAAAATGTAGTTCCTTTATTTTAAAGGAGAGAAGAGGAAGGGGTATTTGATTTGTTATCAAAAAATTGCAGCTTGAATATTTTCCTCCAGTCTAGAACAAATTTTTTTCAGTTTTCTAAAGTAGGTGGGAATAGATGCCAAGCATACATAGCTAGATTTAGCATTTGTTGATGATAGGTTTAAGAAAATTGTAAAAAGTTTTTTTTTCCCAAACAATAGCAAAGTGATGACAAACTTTTCAAGGTAGTCAAAAAGTGCCAACCCATTTTCAAAAATCAAAATTTCCTTTATTTTCTTGTAAAAACCAGGCATTTCAAACAATTTTTTTTAAAAAAAAATTGTTTATTCATCATTGCAATATGAATATCCACCCACAAAAACATGATCTAAATTTTTTGATAAATGGTGAAATTGTTTGTCATGAACTTGATGTGATGATTTGAAGCCAAGAAAAACAATTGACAAATTTGTTTGGTTTTGCATTCATAGATGGACAATAAATTTGCAAAGAAATCTCTTTCAATGATGGCCAAGAAAATGATAGAAATGGCGAAAACATATCCAGAGATTGGAAAACGAACCCCAACAAAAGTAATCTCTTCCTTCTGTATTTATAAGCTAAGTGTTTTTGTCCCTACTCAACAATCCAATTTTTATTTTGCTTTACTTTTACAATTATAACCCTCTTCACTATGTTGAGGTGATCCTCTCATGTATGGTTGGGACTTGAGACCCAACATGTGAATGGCCCTTAGTAGTGAATTTTTTTGGTGTCAGATTTTGCTTAAATGTCCAAATTTTTAGTGGGTTGCCACCAAAACAAAGGGTTTCTTGGAATTTTTTGAAGGATTTGTAAAAACAAACAGGGTTTTGGGACTTGGTTCACTAGATTTTAAATGCTTGCTCCTTTAGGTCACCTGCAAGCAATAACATGATTACAAAAATTTTAACTGTCCTACTTGTCATGTAGCCAAACTTGCCTAGATCCTCCTATGGATGGTTGCCACTATGGCTACACCACAAAAATAAAAAAACAAAACCATGGCCCTTAGATAGGGTGGGAAGGAACTTCTTTTGGCCCAAATAAAGGTCTCCTAGCCCCTAATATGGCACCATGTAGATCCTTTGAACCACAATTGGAATATGTAATGGGCCATGTTGTCTACCAAAATTATGTAAGCAGTAATTAAAGGTTTGAAACCTTGGGTACACACCTTGCACATTTCATGTTCATGTGATTGTCAAATGAAAATGATCTAATGCAAATAAGATGATGAGGTTTTAGTGATTACAAACAATAAGGCAATTTGAAATGCAAACATTAAATTACATTAAAATATGATTTCAACTATGAAAACCAAAATTAGCTATGTAAGACACCATGAGCTACATATAACAAAATCTTTGGTGACCATTTGAGACCATATGCCTTTTAAATATAAAATCAGATAATATTCCCCAACAAATACATTTCTTGAACCATTCTTGGCTTATGTATTTAGGGGTTAAATGGCTATAGGAAAAATATTACCAAGAAGGTTCAAGTTTTCTTCAAGCAAATTATTTTATCCTATGCCTTTGGAGGTTATAATTTGAAGTCAAGAATGATGTTATAATTTGGAATTACAACAATTTTGCTAGCAGGAAAGAAAAAGGGCCATGGGTAATAAGGGAACCCATCCTATTCTAACTATAGTTAGAAGGTTTATACTTTATATGGTTATACCACTAAATTGTAAGACTACATGCACAAAATATTATTTGATTTTCAAGTGGGCATACCATTATTTTATAAAATCATATCTAAGGCATATCCAAATTTTTAGACACAAATATCCAAGTAGAATTCTCTGTTAATACTATATTGGGTGTATGAAAACTTCTTGTAAATCATTCAACATAACACAATGGTGCATATTAGTTTGATTAAAACCTCTTTTTGACAAAAATGGGCATTCCTTCAACTTTTATTATGTTATGTCCAAAAATTGAGCAGGAAAACCTAGTCACCATATGCATAAAATCCTTTTGAAAAACGTTCAATGTTCCTCTACATACTTATGTGTCAAATAGAAATCAAAGGATTCAGTGTAACACACTATTAAACAAGAGGTTATAAGCTTCATGTAATACAAATTAGCCGACTTTTGAAAGATTTCCAATTATGTATGTACTATGTACACCCATATATATAAATCCATAACACCTAGTTCTAACCTACTATATGCTTAATGGAAACAATATTATTGTTATAATATTCCTTGAAACTTTATAATGTCTTGTCAAGATGGTCCCAAAATTTTCCACCAATAAAGGAGGACCATTTAAAAACTCAATGCTTATAAAAATATATTGTTTGTTGAACATATTTTTAGTAATCGTGTTGAAGTACTACACATGACCTATAACAATTTGACCCCCTTTTTAAAGACAAATTGATAATTTGGAACATGTTTATAGTCCAAAATATATTTGGGGACTTGAGTTGTTCATGACATTGGAAAAATAATTCATGCACGAGTGCTTTGGTGATATGAAAACTAAATAATAAAAATATCAAAAGGTTCAAGTTGTCAACATAGTAAAACTTCAAAACGAAATTCCCCCAAAGATTCTTATGTCATAAGCATGATTTATAAAGGAAATTGTCAAAGACATAGTTTAATGAAGCATGTTCTTACTATATGGAAAGATGTCGTGGACTTCTATGTGAGGTATTTGGTAATAGGGTAAGGACTTGAAATTATGATAGGGCAAATAACTTCACCTTTGAACTCACCTTCTAGATAGACCCAAATTTATTTTTAAATCATTCCATTTATTTTATTCCGCTTTCCTTTTTTCCAAATTAATATAAAATTTGGCTTCAACTCCCCACTAAACTAGTTCAATTCTCTTTTGTTGTTGTCACATTTGCTCAATCTTGTTTTTTGTTTTATTAGTTGATTTGAAGCCTTCTAGGCTTGTGGCAATGTGGACAAGATGTATGACATCTTGGAACACCATATGACCTTGGGGCCTGGGGTTCCTAATATGTATTTATACCATATGTGACTTTAATATAATCAAGTATGTTAAGGAAAAAAATCAAACATCAAGATACATAATATGTGTCTCAAAAACATATGACACATCTTTTGGCCCTTGGAATGTCTCATAAGCAACCTTGATTTTGTTTCAAACCTTTATCCTATAATTCCCTTCTATTTCTTGTAGTGTTTTTTTTAATTAAAATTTGTGATGTAACCAAAGTGGTGAGCATCCCAAAACAAAGTTTGCATTAAGTGGTGACTTGTTTACAAAGAACCATCAAAATAGAAAATAGTAGCCAATAGACATAGATGAGGTGAAATCCTCCTTTTCGCCCTCTTTAAAAATCCTAGTTTTGTTGTAATTTTTTAATTATAAATAAGGAATCTATGCCAACATATTCCCACAATGTGAAAATTCCCCACCCAAAAAAACATTAAGTGCTTTGTTTCAATAAAACTCCAATTTCCAATGTTGATTTATATCATGGATGATAAACATAAGGTGGATTGAATAAACATGCTCACATGATGAGATTGTGAAGCAATGATGGGATTTCCCAAGTATGTGTTTTCCTTTAATCTGGATAAATTTGATGATTGTAGAACCATTGATGATGTAGTGACACAATATCATAAGCCTTAAATGAGATGTTTAGGTGGTCAAGAGATGATGCCAATGTCAATTGTAAGAAATGGAAATTTAATGAATTGTCATCATATTTGGTATATCAGCAATGTTTGATTCATTCACCGTTTGTATGGAAATCGGAATCAAAACCAAACTTTGAAGTTTAACACTATGTTGTTGGAAAATTGATATTCTAGATATTTTTAAACCTTTCATATTTAATTCATATATATATATATTTTTGTACTTTGATTCTTGGAATATATGATTAAACAAAAACTCAAACTTTAGGCATTTAAACATGGTATGGATTAAATTGAATAGCTTTTTGAATGATGAAAGAATCATCGATGTGATCATGGGTCGATAAATATGATTTGCCATGTCAAGCCATTTCACCTTTTTAAATATATGATCATGAAATGGGAAGATATAAATGTCAAGGAACATTCGAAATTTGTTTTTCAAGTAATGACATGAGGGGATAAATAAAGATGATGAACCTATATCTAATCCCTGCATATTCTTTTTAATATATGATCATGAAATGGGATGATAGACACGTCAAGGCACATTCAAAATGTGTTTTTCTAATAATGACATGAGGGGATAGTAAAGATGATGAGCCTATGTCTAATCCTTGCATATTGGGGTGAAAAGTTATTTTGTGATGAAACTTTTATACAATTCAAATTTTGAATTTGTCTTGTATAATATCTAATGGTAAATTAATGAAGATATTGAAGTACAATAGGAATATATAAGGGATTGAATAAGAACTATGATGATGGCTTCATGAACATCTACAACTAGTTAGAATAATGTTCCAATCGTATGTTTGTAGCTATGACAATTATATATCATATACTTTGCAACAAATCAAACATACAAATTTTCTAAAAGTTGCATTCAAGATAATTTCTAATATTTGTTAAACATTTAACAAATCCTCAAAGGTGTTTACAATGTCACATGAAAATAACCTTTACTATATTTGTCGCTATTATTATTGTTTTTTAAATGACTACTTATGACATGTCTATTTTTTCTTAGCTCTAGATTCAACTTATAGTGGTTTACCATATGATTGTAACAAACTACACTTGCAAGTCCAAATTGACACACAAATACAAAGAATGATAACCCAAAAGTTAAAACTTTGAAATTTGAGAAATGTTTCATCCTTGTACATATAAAAACTTTACTACAAAGAATAGGTATTGATTCCCAATACTTGAATTGAACGTGGACTATTATTTTCTTATATGAAATTTGTAAAAGACCATTTCTCTTATAATGTGAACAGTCTTGCAACTTGCTTCAAGAAATATCCAAAAGTGTGAATAGTATCATTTAGGAGAGCTTGTGAGGACCCCTCTTCGCTATCCAAGTGCAAAACATGAAAAGGTAACTAATCACCATTGTTAAGCAAGTAAGTCATTTACCTTGATATACCCATGGGTATCTTACATCATAAATACATAACCCCATCCAAACTAGTAAAACAATTCTACCCTTTTAGTTACTTTACTTGGTTGGTAAATATTTTAAACTTGGCACATCTTTACTCTACATGACTAGTATATATTTTACATTTAGGGAAGGTAGTTTCTTTTAAATTGGCAAAAAGATGGTACACCCCAAATCATTATGTAGCATATACTTATGCATTTTCATATTTTGCATTGCAATTGGTTATTATGGATTTTTTCAAATTGTGAAGACTAATTAATAATTTACCCTTTGATTTTTCTAAAGCTAAAACTAGAAAATTTTAAGAAATTTCCCCCATAAAATTTCACAATTTTGCAATAGTGTTGAAAATTTCCCACAAAACAAGAGTTGTTGCATATAAGCATGGTGAAATGAGTAGATGATGAAGTATATACCATGACCCATACCCTATGAACAAGGTAAATGCTATTCACTTCCCTTTACCCATATTCAAAATGATAAATATGCAAATCCTATATACCCTAAACCCTCACCTAATATGGATCTTTTAAATCCTATATATACCTATGTAGTTTTTATATATAAACATTTGTATTTATCTTGATCCAAATTTTGAAGTAGATATACCCATCCTACATTCATAATTGCATGGGATCAAAAAAATAACAAGGCAAAATGCATATGGATATTAAGGTTGTCTACAAAGTGGAAAATTGGTAATTAAGGTTATTGTTTAAACAAGCTAATTGATAATGGGCAAGTCTTTTTAAAATCTCAAAATTCAATTATTTAATCCCCTATGTGAAATTCATAAAATAATTTGATAAAGGATCCCTTGACCCCCTTGGTTATGAAAATAAATAAAGAAATGACCAACATTTGTCATGACCTTAACCTTGGGCTTATAACAAAGGTTGGGACAAGATAATTAAAAAATGTTGAGGATAAAACCAAGACATGGCCTAGTTCAAACATAGAGCAAAGGTGAGTTCAGAATGTTTGGTTATGAATGGTAGGAACCCACAAAACTTTCAAGTCCATTCCTACTAAATGTGGAAAAATGCAATGTAGAAATGGGACTCCTATGAAGTCTACATTTATTGGGCAAGGTTTTGGGGATCAAATCTTGTCTAATTTCATCACTTAATTGTGATGCAAGTTACAATTTGATGGGTTCACATTGCCAAAACAAACTAAGGTTAATTATGATGATAGTAGGAAATTTTATTCCCACTCACTTAATGTGTGACAAGTGAACATGATATGGGGACCAAATGATGTTCAATTTAAGATCTTGATAAAATGTTGAAGGGCTATAATTTAAAATTTTAGAATATTCCAAACAATGTCTTTTATTGAAATTATGGATTCCCAAGTTTCAAGAGTTTAAACTTGGGAATTTCCAAACTTTTTTTTTTGGTGAGCTATGAGAAGTGCCACTTTGTTTTAAGTTGCATGGGAATTACAAAACATACTCTATGGAAGGTATTTTTTCCCCAAATGGTCCAAGCTATGATGAGTCCAACGTGAGTCCATAATTGTCTTATGTTCTAATTCTAGTTCTAACTACAAGAAACACGTTTTTACATCTAGTTTGTGTAATTGACGTGATCAAAATTGGGTTAATGAGAATTGCCTTGTCCTATTATTACTTTGGAGCTCCCAAATGACCTGTCATTTTGATTTGACAAGCTATGGAATGTGGTCAAGGCTCAAGCATGTTATTTGTAGCACACAATATCAAGGAGTTGCCTTCAATGTTATTTGGTAAGCCTATGCATGTGTCTCAAATATACAAACCAAAGCAAGAAAGCGATTCCTATTGTCAAAGTTAGAATTGGAACACAAAACAATCACAAATTCACATTGAACTTATCATGACCTAGGTTTAGAGGATCCACTATTGTCTTTATAATAAAATTTGCAACCCCATATGGTACCTATATCAAAGCATCATTTTCCCCACACTCCCAAAGGAAACAATGACAAAATGCATGTTAAGTGAGGCAAGAATCAAATTTCTCATCCCCGTTTTGATTTTTGAAATGCCCGTGACTTCTAGCCATGAATTTTGTTATGGCATGATGAACCACTACATTATAGTTCTAATTGAAACCTTGCCAATGATCCAAAGATCATGCCATTTGGATTTAATTATTCCCAAAATGGTCTTACATGAACATTTGGGATTCCCATGTAGTCTCAATTCTTAAAAAGAAGTTCCAATGGGAGTTTGTGTGAAAATGTGTTTCATTTCATCATATTCAAGTTCTCCCGATCTTGCTTTAAGAATGGAAGCCTTTGATTTGTTTCCATCCAAGGACAACTTTATCAACCCTAGAAGCTCATTACACACCAAAGTTAAAGCCACAAACAAAAAATGACCTTTAATATGGATTATTCACGTGGATTTCCTATTTTGTGTATTCATGTTATTATTATATATTCATTCATCTTTTGTCAAGGAGGTTAACATGGTCACAAGTTATTGGATAACAAGGGGGCGAATCTATTGGGTGCCAGGGTAATAATTCTAATAGCATAGTACCTAAATGGTTAAACACAAATTCATTATATTTGGAATTGCTAATTCTTTTGAAAAATACCTACTTCCTTGCTGAAAATATGAAAGAAACTATAAGCACAATAACTCCATTCTTTAATATAATGCCAAATCGTAAAGTTTTTTTTTTTTGTAATAAATAAATGATTCCCAAAACAAAAATATATTAGGCACCTTGGCAAGGTAGTAAATTGTGGTTGGTATTTCTATGGGGGTGATTTTATTATTACAACATGATGAAATCTATACACAATTGAATAAGGCTAGTAGCACTTTGGGTATTTAAAAACACTAATATAATATGTTATTATGAGTATTTGGCCCAATTGATAATTGCATGGGACCAAAGCAATGGTGAGGCCTACTACCTACATGTACTATATTATGTGATTTTAAAGGCAAAAATCTATAACTTTTTTAGAAAGGTTTTTAATGTAAGTTTTTAATTTGTAGTTATGTGCCCATTTTCAATTGGTTGTTCAACAATAATATTCAAAAAATCTCCAATCAAAGATGTTTGTAACTATGGGGAACCCAACCTCTAATTGAATTTTCTTTTTGGGAAAGTTTGGAACCTTAGGAGTTGGAAATGTGAAAAATCTCAACCTCATGTGAGGTTAAATCAGATCAAAAATATTTATTTCAAGGTAGAAACCAAATGTTCCATAAAATTGAGAAAAAGAAAAAAAGCCTAGAACTAGGACTAGAACCTAAAATTAAATGACACATGTATATCACCTTTTAACCACAACATACAAATTTGGCAAAGGAACATTGGAAATTTAAAAACATTACAAATGGAAATGTTTCATTTGGGGGCCTAATTTTAGTTACAAATTTTCTTCCAATTCACTTTGATTAAGTTTCATCCTCCTTTATGGTCATCCATTTGCTCCTATTTACTTCGGCCTTAAAAAACTATAGACTAAATCAAAGGAATGGGCTAAAGGCTTTTGTTCAAGTTTCATGTGCACAAGAAAAGTGCAAACAAGTTGATGTTCACCTCCATATGATTTGTTGTAAATTGACAAATGATCAATTACAATCAACATTTGACAATGGTAAGACTTGAAAGTGATTATCAAATTATTCATGAGAATGTGAAAAGGTCTTAAAAATTCATGTTCAAATCCTTAAAATGCAAACCTATTTACAAAAACTTTGGGCTACATGATTTTACACTTGAGTGTAAAGTTAATATTTTTTAATGATCCAAATTTGTACATCAAAATGGTTTGTAAGGGTTTTTTTACTAATATTACATAGCTTTGAAAGCAATACCATAACATCAATTTGAGGTTGTGGGGGGAAAAAAAAAATTATCCAAGTGGGTGTGGTATTTATATTATAAATAAATACTTATGAAATGTGATTTTTGAATAAGTTGTGTACCCCAAAAACCAAGGATTTTTTCAAGTAAATAGTGCTTGACAATATCCTTAATGTATGTAAATTAACATAACAATGAACAAAGACATTAAAATCACATATATATCAAATTATTTCCAAAGTTAATATTGCTTTATTCTTATCCCAATTTGATTTTATAAATTGATGTTTTGACCAATCATTAGGTTTTGAATAAAAATGAAATAGCAAGTGAAATCCAAAATAGTAACAACACATCATAAGTGAACATGTACATAGTAACTTTAATTTTAAACATTTAGGATGGTATAACAATGAAATTTAAGGTCCCACTACTATTTATTTCAAATAAAATTTACACTTTTCATTCATATATTGTGTTTTTTTCATCTTCATGATGCCTTGGGGAAGATGGGGTGCGGGGGAATTGGATGTTTTTGTAACTATTGTTAAATGATTTAACAAATTATTCAATACAAACTTATTTGTTAAATGTAAACTTGTTTTGATCACTTTGTGGTATTAACTTAAAATGTTCATTCATTTTTATTAATAATATTGATGCATTGTATCACAAATTTGGGCTATTTAAATATTGGCTATTATTGTTAGATGATAACTTCTTCTTCAATCACTATTATTTGTGTGAATTAGACTTATTTTGTGTCATCATTTCATAATTTGATTCTAAAATCTAAACATGGTCTTGACTAATACCAATGATTCCATTTATTTCAACCACTTGTTATAATTTTTTACCTAAGAGATAACAAATACATATTTCAACCATTCACATGTAATAGTTTTGATATATCCCAAGTATGAACTCATTGACTTCATGTTGCACTAACCACATTCACCCCTTTCATTATTGTAGCAAAACTTGAAAGTTATTTCATACATGGCAAATTATAGTCATTAATGGATGTTGTCAATCATGTGATTTAAGATTTGGGCATTTTAGTCATGCCAAAACTAAGTGGAAACAACATAGTCCATCATGGTCCCATCCACAAGGTTGTAAAATGCCTCTAAAACCATTCACAAAACCATGTAGCTTTCATAAGATTGACTAACATTTTTACAATACAGATACACATGGCAAGAATGCAATGGACTATTGACATATTTAGTTTTAGTTTTTTTTTAATCCAATTTTGGATGTTGTTATATCATAAATGTCCTTCCCATGAACCAAAAAAAATGATGTGATTCGACATGTCACAAGTTGAGTGCAAATGCATTAAAAGGTTTGAATAGTGCACAAGATAAAAATTTGAAACAAATTTTGTCCATATCCTACAACCCACCCAAATCATTATGGTGTTCACTAGAGTTGGGTTTAATTTCATATAACCAATTTGTTAGTTCTTGCAACATGAGTAGCTATATAGGTATTATTATTTTCAAGATAGATAAAATGTGATCACGTTTTAATCATTATGATAGGCAATAAAATCACCCCACATGTCCCCACATAGTTTTTGGTGGTCAATTCATTAATGACCATGTTTAACAATCTATCAATCTATTAGTTAATGAGAATTTCATTGGAGCTATTGAAATTTGATATTTATGGTGAAATGAATCTAAATTAACTTGGGTTAATGACTTCATGTCTTCTATTGTTCTAGCAAAATATTTTTCAAAAGGGGTGGAAATCCATTGCTTTTCCATATAAAATTATTAAATATACCATTATTTTGGACATGATAATGTGTCACAGGATGAACATTCAAAAGATATTATTTTGACTATAAATTGTCATTTAATTTTCCAATTTGAAAATCCATTGCTAACAATCCACATAATTAGCCCTTTGTCACGAGTTAATAAAATCCCTAACTTGTTGCAATCACATGCCAAAATGCAATTATTTAGTAATCTATTCAAATTAAGTTTTTCATTCAACATTGTCAATATACATGAATGACAAATAAAATTGCACTTGAAGAGAAGCATTTATGGATGGACTCAAAATAAGCATCAATTATCAAGTCATGATCAACTTTGATTTGGCTTCCAACATCTACATTTGAAATAATGAGAGTTGGAGAATGTTCATGTATGTGAGGCAACATACTAATTATGAACTACAAATTCATTGGGCGCATGCTAGGGGTGAAGGAGCATTGATCGCAACTAAAGACCATATATGTGTCCAAAAATGTCAATGCTAATGGGCATGGATACTTAGGCCAAACCAGGTTATATGGACCCTTGTCCACATTGTCCCAATCTCATTTAAAGATGCATGGTGTTTCCATGTATGAAAATTGTAATGACCTTTTACCAAGACAAGAATGGGTGGTTGCAACTTCCGACCAATTAGTCATATAGCCAAATCATGGCTTTATGAAATTAAGTTAAGAGTGTTGAAATCACAATTGATCAACCTAATGATCACTTCCTTTTGCCACACATTGGCCCAACAACTTTAATAACCCAAATATCAATCACATTTGTGAGGATGTCCTTACAAATGCATGGAAGAACCAATTTAAAAAAGTCCTACCCATTACTATGGTTAAGCTCAACACAACTCAATTTAAGCCCCAAACTTTGAATAGACAACAATTCCTGAAGGCTAGTTAAACCATGTAATTTGTATAAAAACATGAAAATACAAGCTCACAAGTAGGTGCATTAGAGGATACTAATAATGCAAATTCAAGATGATCACTTTGATGAAAATTTAAGGCCTTAGGGAGGTCAAGATGTCAATTGACAGCATATGATTAAGGTTCCACGTAAGCCTTGGAATAACATTTTAAATAATAAGATATTACACATTGGGAAATAGGGGCCTATAAATTTAAACCACAAATGATTTACAAAATTATGTGAAATATGTTTTGAGGGGAAGGGGGGTTAGAAAATAGATGGACCCATGGGTCATTTGTGCATTGGATCCAAAATATAACAACTCATGAAAGAATCTATGTTAAATCCTACCTTATTCATTTTTTGTTGGTGGTATGTGATTGGAAGTAATTTCAAGGTATTGACTAGAAAAAATAAGGTTTTATTTATTTATTTTAAGTATTTGGGGAAAAAAAAAAATAGTATGGGAGAAAAATAATGCATATATCCCCTAAGCTTAAATCATAACCATGTCCATTTGAATTAGCCCATGTGGGTCAAAGGACGAACCAACAATGTTGGGGTTGGTCCAATTATGGTTAAAGGTTTTATCATCAATCTAAAACAATATTTAAAATGACACAATGATTAATACAAGCCCCTTGAACGAGGGAAATACATAGATGTGTAGTTAAAAGGAAAATTGGGCAATGATCATACCATGTTCTAGGTGATTAAAATAGGTAGATCATAAAAGGTTTAGTGAGGTAAGTAAATATAGAGGTTTAGTGATTTTTTTTTCTCACTTTTGGCAATTGAAACCCTCCTAAATTAGTTCTTTATCATATTCCTTTTTTTCAAATTTTAAGCAAACTTTTGTCTCTAAAATAAAGTTTTTTCTTGATTTCCCTAAACTCTAAATCATTTATTTCTCCAAAATGTAATCTTTAATTACATGGAATGCACCTCAATTGTATTAATAGGACATAATATACTATTATTGTTATTTTCTAACTAGGTTATTGTAAAATTTTGATGCAGTTTGATGGGCCAAAATTTGTATATGATGTTGGCAAAGCTGGACTTGCTACAACAGCTCATTGTTCTAAATGTCACAAACAGACATATTATTGTCAACATCAAATTGCATATTGCAACAACAACCCTACATTTGTAAAGGTGATATGTCATCAACTCATGAACAAAATTGTATCTATATGTATTGCATTTGGGATTTCTTTTTAAATCTAAAATTATTTATTAAATAAAATTTTGTTTAGAGTTTGCAAGGGGTAGTTTTATGCCAAAGGAACTCAAACTACCTAGAAAACTCAAAGTTTTGTAAACAAGGGATCATACGTCTCTTCACCCAAAACCCCCCAAGCACCAAAAGACCCTAGATGTATTTCCACAAATTTGCATGCATTGTGTATCCAATGATTTGAATACAATTGGGAATGGGTAATCTAACATGACATTAGTTCAACCTACAACCACATGGCAAGGTTTCATGAGTTATAGACCATTGTTTTATGTTTGTTTAATTTTTGGTGAACTATAGATATTTCCAATGCTTTATGGCTTAATGCCATACTTCATATTTCAAAAATTTCTTTGAACAAATCTCCAAACAATTGAACACCTAATTTGTGATAAGTATTCAATCATTTGAACTTGTTGGAATTCACAGTCATTGTGCAAATGGTTGTGGGTTGAAATTACGAAGCCAATAACTAAAGAATTTGAGTTTGATGTCTACCAAATAATTTAAAATTGGTTGGGTTCAATTCACCTTGAACCCATTTTTAAAATGTTATCTATCATAATTAAACCTCATTATAATTTGGGTCCCTAAATCAGCAAAAAACATGTAAAACTTACATGGGGCTCAAGCCTCTAGTGTGAACATGTTGCTTCCATAATGGCAATAGGAAAAGTCCACTTTTCAAATTGAATTTGTAGCCCAACCAAAATTTTAAAACACTCAATTTTACTTTTTTGGCAAACAAAATATTTCCCTTTTTATTTTTTCATTCATTATCATAATGTAACTTAACCATGTTTGCTCTTATATTTAGAAAATCATCATCTTCAAAGGCAGTAAGTTTATAAGGTTTAATAACTTTGTTTTCACATTCATCCACAAAATTATCCCAATATTATAAAACCTTTTACATTGATCAATGCTAGCATAAACATTTTATCCTATGTATATGTGTTAGTATATTGTAGAAGTGGGATCTTTAGTCCTTGCAACATTCGATGTGTCCACTCTAATCTAGAACACATTCAATATTGTAAGACTTGAACAAAGTGATCGACTGTATTCATTCAAAAACTTTGCCTCTTGTTGGAGAATTGTAGATTTTAAAAGGGTTGTTTAAACTTAAGACCTTCAACCCTAATGTAAATCAGCCTTCAATTTCACCTAATATATAAAATCTCAGTTTTTTTTCCTAGGATTTGTTTCTTCTATCATTATCATTTGCCAATATGGGTATCAACTTTTTAAATTATGTAATTAAGTTTTTCAATATTGAAATTATGGTTTTTCTTTAAGGTTGACAATGACGTTCTTATGTCACCACAAGTGTATCATCCATAGTAAAAACCGTAGTAAAAACCTTATGAATAATAAAAAGTATATTTAAAACATGTATGTGATAATTGATACGCCATACGTTGGAAGGGAAAAAAAATATTAAATCCCCACAAGTCTAAACCTTATACTTGATTCATTGTACCAAATTAATCTTCACAAACACCCAAAAAGTTTCATATTGAATTAAAATTTCCATATACCCCAAAACAATATATGAAAATGCATACAATATTGGAATTTGAATTGAAAATCATGGATTGACATGGATCATTTAACTAATTTCAGGAAAATGGTGGGTATCACACAACTTCCAATGTGTATGGAAGTACAAGTGCAACAGCAAATTATGCTAAGCCTATTCATGCTCGAAAGCCAATTGTAAAAGATACATTTTATCGGAGAACCAACATTTTTTTCCCCAAGAAACAACCCACTGGTTTTTTAGGATGATAACAACAACCATTGGAAATTCCCATGTTTGGGCATTAACATTTGTTGTAACTCTCTTGATATTACTATCTATAAATACTATGTACAAAAATATCATTTGCATTTAGCTTTGTATGCTATCAATAATTGGCTTGAAATTTATCAAAAACAAAAAATGTGCAAGTGACTACAACAAATAAAGATTAATTTCCTACTATTTGGAAAGGTAAAGTGATCCATTTAACATTGCATATTAGAGTTTCAACCTAAATGTCTTAGACCATGTTGTTGGACTCTAGATTCAAATTTATGCACATGTTACATGAACTTTGGAATTTACATAAATTAAACTAAGAAACAATAAAATAATGTTATTGATCAAGAAAGGATTAAATATAGTGTTAGGTTCTAATTCAACTTCTTTTTTTTTCAAATTTATTTATTATATGGTTTTGGATACATTCATCATGTGCACAAAACCATCCCCAAGGGTCTAAGCATGTTGTATCTACAAATTACCATGAAAGGTATGGAAAATACAACATACTAATACCACAATAAAGAAGGTCACATAGATAAATATAGCAGAAAAAAATCATTACATTCCAAATTAATAATTAAGATTTACATTGTCACCTTTTAAAATTGACTTTTACTTATAAATTTGTTAAAGTGAGCACCAATTGATGACCATCACAAGTAAAGGACTTAAAATTTTATTTTTTGGTTTTAAAAATCAAGAACATAAAACAATAATAATAACATGAAGATTTTCACACTTCAAATTTCAATTTTTCTTATGTGAATCAATTTAGTAATACAAAATTATTTTACAAGCATCTAACATCCCAAACCTTATAACCCATTAACCTTAATTTTCTTAAGTTTCTACTTAACCAATTGTGACCTAGTAATTTAATATTATAATACATGCCAAACAACTTCAACAAATGTATGTCAAATAAATATTGTGTTTATGACTGATAGTCATCTCAAAAGAATTTGCAAAAGGTTTAATTGGAATTTAGAAATATATATTTATCAAAATTGTTGAAATTGAATTGTATTGGGTTACTATTATATTAAACCCCCTTTATAATCGCGCCCATTTTAGTCACATTCTTGTTTGTCACAAATTTTTTGATAACTATTTGTTTTAGTAAGGAACACCATTTTTTAAAGTCATTATCACATTCGTTAGTAGCACAAAATATTTGCAAAGCTTTCTTTGTAATTAAATATGACTATAGTGGGGGAAATCTAGGGCAAATATTAAGGTTTTATAAATTGTAGTTCTATTTGGCAATGTTAGTGTTGATTTGTGTTCAAGTTGTGCAAACTAACAACAATGAATCCAATTGAAGAAAAAAAAACACAACTTTCTAGTGTAGACAAGCAAGAGATATATGAACTTATCAAGAAAACAAAAAATTGCAATTAAAAAAATCTAGTTGACAAGATGCACAAGCTAATAGTTAAGGAGCTCAAACCCAATGTAAATTGTCACATTAAAACATGCCAAAATCACAACCTTCTTCAAGTCTAGTAATCGATAGTAGAACTTAGAATAACCCATGTAAGAGAATTAAACATTTGACACCTTTATTCTAACATAAAGGGCTATTTTGTGAGGTTGTTTTTGCCTATAATCACAATCTTACATAAGGGTTTATATGGAATGTGATTATACACATTTAAATCACAATTTGTTAGTGTCATGAAAAAAATGGTCACCAAGGGCTTGATTATAAAGGTGATTATAAAGGGGGTATATATGTATAAATACACAATACAAGATGTATCTTTCATAGCTATTCTTCAACTATTGAAAATTTGAAATTAAGTATGAACGTTCCATGACTAAATGGATTTTTTTAAAATATTCACAAAAATGTTAATAATTTCCTTCAAATCTTTTTTGAAAACAATATTTATGAAAAATTCAACAATTCTACAAATAATATAGTTAATGTCCAAGTTGCCAAGATATTACAACAACATTTAATAATTTTATATTAAGAATTAAGTTGGTATAAGGTTTTTATGATGAAAAAATCCAAAACATTAGCATCATTTGTCACACACTTGTCAAAATGTAGATATTGTTGTAGATATTGTTAAAATAGTGGGTAAAATGAAACTTACAAAATGTAGTACATGATATCAAACTTGATTCAAAGATTTAAAGTTGAGTGGTGAGCTTATATATCATTACAAGGTCGAGGATACAAATTGAAAATACATGCATTGTTTGCCATTTTAAACCAAGTAAATTGTAATTGCATATTGTTTTCAACCACATTGCAAGCACATATTTTTTCTCAAAATTCCACATGGACTAGTTGGAATGACATCTTTATTGAATTGGTAGATGTTTATCAAATTGACCATATTAATTAAAGGTTTAAATGTTGGAACATAGTTAATATTTGGAATTATATGTTTAAGCTACAATTGACATATCAACTACCTACACCTTCACATCATTGTCTAACGGGGCATTGCATGTGATCTATGCATTAAATGGCTTTAATTATGTGGCATAGCCTTTTGGTGACATTAATGTGTTTTTTCAAATGTGGTTTCATAAATGGATGGATGAAGTGAATGATTTGTTAATAAATTTATCCTAAATATATTGGTCCAGTACACTTCCATTATTATGTTGATCACTTCCCAATTTTAATTGATTATTTTGCAAATTGTGCTTTAACTACTATGTAATTCATTCAAAGTGGTGTACAAGTGTAAGTTAAACAAACAATGAATTTGTGGAAATCACTAAGGGATAATATTCCAAGCTAATTCAAATGTTCATCACATAGGGTATATGCCTTAAGATTGGACCACTAACTCTACTTTGTAGAATTTACTCCCACGTTTCCTACATTTCTAAGTTGCCACTTGATTCATTTAGTTTTACTTAAGCATAACCCCAACACAATTTTGTGACTATTGGTGCATATGGTGTTGTGCTTTGTGTATTCAAATTTGGTGCATATTCATTTGTGTTGATGTACTTACCATCTAGGTTATGGGTCAAAAACACATGCCTACTTTGAAGCTCATGTGTAATGTAATCTTCCACCATGGGTTATATTTGTCATGTTGGTTCATAGAAATCTTATTAAAAACTTGTGAAAGAAAAAAAAAATGGATTATTGCCATGAAGCAAACCATACATTTTCACAATGGATGCAAAAACATCTTGAACAACATCATGAGATGTAGCCCTCTCTCCACCATGTGTATAGCAAAAGAGGTGAATCCCCATGGGTCTAACAACTGGCCATAGATACAATGTGTCAAACCAAGAGCTAGAAAATGGGGGGGGCCTAATATAGTCTGCAATGCAAAACATAAAACATTTGAAGGTAGATGAAAACATGGGATGATTGGGTGAGCAAATAGTCAAGCTCCCATGCCCGACCTTGCATAGGATTTCAAGCGTGCTTAATGTGAATCAAAAGACATGTTAAAAATGATGTTGGAAAAAGGAATGGTCGTGTAGTTTCTTGAAGTCAATTTACTCCCCTCTCTTCATGTTATTCGAATAAAGGAAAACATGTTACTGCAATTAGGGAAAGAAGCTCCCAAAATTCAAGCGTGCCTTGAAGGGGAACAGACCTGAACCATTCGCCCCAATAACCTCCAATAAGAATGAACGTGAAATCAACAAGAATTTAAAGGTAATGCTAGGTGATACTAATGCCCAATTCCTTAAGAAAGTTGCTAGCAATATGGTCTTTGTAGAGATAAGACCTACACCTCCATTAAAAATGGGGAACAAAATTTGCCAATGCAACAAATTGGTCTTTGGAAATTCAAAAGAACCTAGGGCTAAAAACCTCTTAAAAACTTGTAGAAGGGCCAACTCAAAGGAAGCAAGTTAGCATTGAAGGTTTGAGAGGGGCGGGAAAACATGAAGCAAATAAGAAGGTCTTTGTGCAAAACATCAAAATAAGATTTCAAAAACCACTTAGACATCCCCCAACTTTCAAAGCACATTTGCATGGCAAATGTCTTCATCCAAAGTGGCTTGCAAAAACAAAGAGGATAATGACATAAAGCCAAAGGGGACCCCTCAAACCCTAATGTCGTTGAAAAGGCATAAAAAACCATGAGGAGGGGTAAAACTTGTAGGCAAGCTGGAAGGGGACCATGCAATGCATTTATGAAGCTGAACAACCAAACCCATTAAAACCAATTGGGAAGCAAGGCCAAGGATGTGAGTGTCATCTACCAATGACAGGAATATACACAAAGGAAAAATAATTGAAAAGGTTCACAAGACATGAAATGGGAAAGAACAAAAAGAGGCCCAATGAATGGGTCACCATGACATGGGCCCATAGACAAAAAGATAACATGCAATTCTCCCCCGATGGCATGATGGTTAAAAAAAAAATGCAATTGCTAAGCATAAAAATAATGTACAAAAGGGAAGGACAAAAAAAACTTCAACCTCTTATCGCATGAAGATCTTGGAAGATGGCCTTAT
>Ga0209208_10004519_pt1 | contig 19696 bp, 16 predicted proteins | sample S1TSphfallax_3_FD_187694 | JGI IMG/M metagenome (GOLD analysis project Ga0209208, IMG submission 187694) | Host-associated microbial communities from peat moss isolated from Minnesota, USA - S1T2_Fd - Sphagnum fallax MG (SPAdes) (version 2) | ecosystem: Host-associated > Plants > Peat moss >... | reverse complement strand
GGCGCCCAAGTCGATTATTGGCACTTCCTCGATCATTGGAACGTCATCGATCATCGGAACATCGAGGGTGACGCCGAAGTCGATCATCGGCACCTCGTCGATCATTGGAACGTCGGCGGCGGCGCCCAAGTCAATTATTGGCACTTCCTCGATCATTGGTAATTCGAAGGAAGCGCCGAACTCATCAATCGGGTTCGGAGTCATTACTCGGTAAGTAGTTTTGAGCAGGACCCGCCAATCCAAGGAAATTTTCTTGGTTGAGTTTTATTTTTAAAGGTTTTATGTAGGAGATTTGCTAAATTGTGCTGTCAGCACTTTTTCTTGAGCTTCTTGTGACGATCAGGTTTCGTCCATGCAAAAACAAGGACGCCCACCTCGCTTGAAGGTCTACGGCGCGGTCTACGAATGCGGAGATTTTCGATCTCCCCATCAATCGAATCCATAAATGCTGTTCCACGATGATCAATGTCTCGAAGCGTTGGCGTTAGCTTGGCTAGATCTACTGCTGAAACGTAGCAACTTCTTTCAAGTAGTAGCGGCGTTCCTCTCCTCCTTCCGGCTACATTAGCCATAAGCGTTTGAAAGTATCTCTCGACTACAAAAGCTGCGCGCGGGACTTCGAATTTTGGTAACACAAATACTCGTCGGACGGCAACCATCTTGCCGTCGTCACCAAATTTGATGCTGGGCGACTGCTGCATCAACTCAATCGCTAGCTCCAATCTGACCTTTGCTCCAGAGACTCGTATTAATCGTTGAATTGATCGCTGACCAGGACCAACCGCAAGCGGTAGGGGTTGGCCAGATCCGTCGAGAAATTTTGGATCTGAAAACCAAGTGGCCATAATGACGCCCATGTCATCGTAAGTTCGCACCAAGTTTTTATATAAGTGGAGCCGATGACCTGGCTTGTTTGGGTCGTTATATTTCCTTGCAAAATCGATTATGGCTTTAGTCTTAATCTTGTTCTTAAGAAGAAACTCGAAGGTTGCAGCAAGTAATGCCTCCGCTCCTTGCTCATTGAGATCTGGCGCGAGTTCCGGGCTATAGCGATTCATTGCGTTCTTCGTAGCTAACTGCTTCTTATTCAGCCGCAGCAATCTGATGTGCTCTTTGATGAATTCTCTTCTGGCGCCTAAGGTTTTTTCGCGAGCTCCTTTGTTCAACGCCAGATCGTTCCTCTCCCGGGTTCCTATCCTCGAAGTAGAAGACTGTTACTCCCACACGATGCGTGCATTTCGGTGTCGAAGTCTTGTTTTGAATTCGTTTTCTTTGCGACCGAATCAATAACGAGTTGGCTCCATTGATGAAGTTTGTACCCTGTTGTGTAATTTCCCTCCTTACGATGGTAACCACGTCAGGATCACCCTCCTCTACCAGAGCGGTAGCCTCAAAAAGGGGCTGGGAATGGAGTCGAACGTTGTGGGCTAGCGTTGCTAGCAGGTCTCTACCCCTTTCCCCTATCGCAGCAATTGAGCGGCTACTTAAACCGGTCGATATAGGAACACGCGCCAGGGGCCGAAGCTTCTGGTCTTGAATTTGCTCAACAGCGTTAAGCTGGATCAACTCGTCGAGCATTGCCCGCACTGGCAATCCTGAACCGTATTTCTCGACCAGTCTTTCAAAAGTTCGCCTTTTCCCAAATATTGGCAATACCAAAGGCATTCCCGATGAATCCAGAAAGCCGGGATCATCGTGCCATCCGGCAAGGACTCTTCTTGCTGGTAGATTATCCTGGCTCATGCCAGCTACCGAATCTTTCGAATCAAGTATCTTTTTGATTTCGCCTCTCGGCAGCCCAGTCATGATTGCTATTCGCGAGTGACTGGTTCGACCTGTTTCTTTTCGGACCCGCGTATTGGCCAACCGAACGGACCTATCCCGCGCAATCTTGTTGAATGTCTGCACTGTAACACCGGCGTCAAACATCAGCTCAAGCAAAGGATCTAAAACGCGTTTGAGTGCGCTTATGGTCGCGTCTCTTACTGGATCCACGGGCCCAAGATCTTGGTTCTGAGTGGTACTCATTCAGTGATATTTAACTTCGATTAGCGCGTCTGACCTGCCGTGGCCGATCCGTCGCAATTTTGGAACGCCTGCTACGCAGATGCGCTGAGCCTGTTGAAAATCCATATCATTAGCCGTGACTTCAGGCGCTCTAGACAGTAATTGATTTTGGCCCGAAATCGCTGCGATTGCAAAAAGAGTAATTTTTCATCTAAGTCAATCTGGGTGCCCTATGTCCCATAACTTGACCTGCTGGCATTGTGGTGCATCCCTCTCTGCGTTGAGCTTGCCATTACGTCGGCTGGACGTGTGTAAGGCCTGCAATGTCGAACTGCACGTGTGCAAACTGTGCGTCGAGTATGACGTGCAGTTTGCAAAGCATTGCAAGGAACCGACGGCGGAGGAGGTGCGCAAGAAAAACGAGGCGAATTTCTGCGACCACTTCAAGCCCAAGGTGGGTGCCTATGTGGCGGTGGACGGTGGCGAAGTGGCACGCGCGAAGTCGGCGCTTGACGAACTCTTCCGCAAATAGAAAATCCCGCGACGCTTGCCTGCACCATAAATGAAGTAAAAAGCGCCGCCTGAGCAGCGTCCGACGTGTGGTGGTTGCCAACGAATCTTGCCCCGAGAGACGGTGGAGAGCTGCCATCAATTAATCTCGCGAATCCGGGATTCCCTGCATTTTTAGTAGCTGGTACCCGGCAGATACCCAAGTTTGCTAGGCCCATTGCCACCGCGTTCTGAGGGAAACCCCTAAATTTAAATCAAGCATATGCTATGCCATTGTGATGGCGTATAAGTCCCTTAGTCTGTCATTCTGTTAATTTCCCGGAACCCCTATGGATGGTTGATTATCCGGAGCGCCAGCATTTCACCAGCCGGCAATTGCGCCCGCTGCGTGAGGGCATTGTGGAAGCGCTCCGCGAGGCGGTTATCGTTGTGGACGTCGCTTCTCCTGCACTCCCTCTGATACTGGCTAACGCCGCCGCACGGCAATTCCTATTTTCTCTCGATGCGGATGAGAATCTCGCGGAAACCTCATTGCACGGCTTGTTGGCAAACGGCGCTGATAAGGTTATCGCCGATGCTCGACAGTTACCCTCGGGCGGTGACGGTGCGTTAACCCGGCGCTTGACCTGGCGTCTACCCCGCGGGGACATGGAGATCCTCACTGAGCTGAGGTTGCTGGATCTGGATGGCGGAGTGTCGCATCCGGTGGCCATGCTGACGTTCCCGGAGCCGAAGCCGAAATCAGTCCCCGAATTAACCGTGCTTGCGGCGATTGAACAGATTTCGTCGGCTCTCCTGATTCTGGATCGAAACCTGGATGTCACGTTTGCCAACCGAAGGGCGGCGCGGATGGCCGGCAGCAGTGCCGCAGGCATGGTCAGCTTGAATGTGCGGACGATCTCGCCGATGTCCGCGGTACCGCTGGAGGCGTTCACCCGTGCATTCGAAGGTCATGCGGTGCACGAAGGGGCGGTGGCAGTGAGGAGCCCGGACGCTGCCGTTCGTTGGTACGAGGTTGATATCCACCCATTGAACGACCGGTTGTGCGTCGTCGGCCTGGCGTTGCTGGTGAGAGAGACACCGAGACGACCGGCTCACATGGACGACCCGCAAAAGCTGCCCGAGGCCAGCGCGAATGACGTCGATGTTTCCCGCGACCTGGTCATGGTGGCGTCGCGCGATGCGAAGCTTCAGTTCATCAGCAAAAGCGTGACCAAGGCGCTCGGATTCTCGCCAGACGAACTGCTGTCGAGTTCCCTCTTCGCAGTTGTTCATCCGGCCGATCGAGCAGACCTCGAATCGCGGTATGCGGATCTATGTGCTGGTTTGATCGGTACCTTCGTGAGATCCCTCCGATTAAGGCAAAAAAGCGCCGGCTACCGCTGGTACGAGCTCACCGTCACGACCGCTTTGACTGACTCCCGCATCGATGGACTAATAGTTTATGCTCGTGACAGCCAAGATCATAAGACGGCGCAAATCGCCCTTCGGAATCTCACTGATTGGCTTAAATTGTCCATGGGCATGGCCGAGTTGCATGCCTGGCGGTGGCACCGCGCGACGGATACCCTCGAATTTGCCTTTGTCGACGGGCACACGGTGAATCTGCCGGAAGTGTCGCCAGGGATGCGCAAGCTCCTGTCGCGGGTTCATCCGCGAGATCGCCCCGAGGTCAGGCGTGCCATCGACCAGGCATTCGAGCGACACACGGAAGTGCACCGTGAGTTTCGTCTCAAAGCGCGAAATGGTCAGTATCGTCATTATTCGACCATCGCGAGGCCGCTATTCGATACTGGCAACCAGCCGACTGGCCTCGTGGGAGTGACGCAAGATGTCACCTCCCGCCATGAATCTCAATCGCAATTGCGACGATCGGAGGAGCTGCTTCGCACGACCACTGCTCATACCGCCGATACGCTGATTCTCGTCGATACTCGGCTCGTGATTCGATTCATCAACCGGGAAGTGCGCGGCCTCGGGGTGGCCGAGCTCATCGGCCGGGAGGTCTCTGCCATCATGCCGGCCGGACGGCGGGAAGGCCTGCTCGCGACGCTGCGCCGAGTCCTGAAGACCGGCAACACTGAAACCGTTGAGATCGAGTTTGGGGTCACCGCTGGCCGTGCTCAATATTTTGAAACCCGCGCGGTATTGGTGCGGGAAGAGGGGATCGGCACCGGAATCTCCATCACGGTGCGCGATGTCACCGAGCGGAAGCGGATGGAACAGGAAATCCTCGCGGTCTCCGATCGCGAACGGCAGGCAATCGGACGGGACCTACACGATGGACTCGGCCAGGAACTGACGGGTGTCGCACTGATGCTGCGGGGTCTTGCGACCCGCCTCGAGGGCGATTCGCCTGAAACCAAGTCCCAGGTGGAGGAGATCGTCGCCTTGGTGAACCGCTCGATCGATACGGCCCGGAGTTTGGCGCGTGGCCTGCTGCCGGTGGCCGCCGACCGGGGTGGATTGACCGCGGCCCTGGAGACCCTGGCCGAACGTGCCCGAGAACTGTACGGCTTTCAGGTCCATTTGCGCATCCATGTGCCCAATGGAGGCGTCTCCGAATCGACGGCCAATCACCTGTATCGAATAACGCAAGAGGCGCTGACCAACGCGGCCCGACATGCCCATGCGTCGGCAGTGGCGATTTGTTTGCGAGTCAATGCGTGGAAATTCCTTTTGCGGATCAGTGACGACGGCGTCGGGATCCGAGAGCCGATGACCGGTGGGTATGGAATGGGGCTGAAGATCATGCGTTATCGCGCGAGCATGATTAATGCCATGATGGAGATTAGAACCCGCCATCCGCAGGGTACGGTCGTTTGCGTGACCGGCAAGCGACAACCTTCCATGCAAACCTTGGAGTCTGTAGATGCCACATAAAGGAGTGAACAGCATGGTCGCCAGTAATACCTGGGCTCGCACGCCCGCAGCTCAGTCGGGTATGACCGGAAAACGCCGCGTGAGGCGGGTTTTGATCATCGACGATCATCCGATCGTGCGGCAGGGGCTGCGGCGCGTGATGGAAAACGAAGATGATCTTACCGTATGTGGTGAGGCGGAAACTGCGCGTGATGCACGTACCGCGATCAAGGATCTCAATCCGGACGTGGTCATCGCGGACATCAGTTTGAAGCAAGGGGATGGCATCGAGTTGGTCCGCGACATTCGCGCGCACTATCCGCAACTGCCCATACTCGTCCTCTCGATGCACGATGAGACCATTTACGCAGAGCGCATGCTGTCGGCAGGCGCCAACGGTTACATCATGAAACAGGCGGCGAGCGAACAGTTTTTGATTTCGCTGCGGCGCGTGCTTGACGGCAACATCTACGTCTCGGAAGCCGTTGGCAACAATATGATCCAGAAATTCGCCACGGGGGGATCCTATACCTCGGCGAATCCGATCGACCGATTGAGCAACCGGGAGCTGCAGATCCTCCATATGATCGGCAAGGGCATGAGCACGCGCGAAACCGCCCATGCCCTGAATTTGAGCATCAAGACGGTTGAATCACATCGTCAGAGGATAAAGCGCAAACTGAACCTCACGACGGGCACGCAATTGGTGCAATATGCGGTCAACTGGTTCACGGGCCGGGAAGCCCCCGGTCCCCAAATCGGGTCCATCGATCCCATTGCGGAGGCGAATAACCCCTAACGGGGCTCTCGCAAGCAAGCATCAAGACCTGGCTTGTTTTGCCGATACCAAAGCAAGACCTTGCTGCAGGCGGAGTTCCCCCAAAGTGTCCGACTCGGATTTCGTGACTCCGATCACAGCGCAGGCTCGGCCTGCAATCTTGCTTGCCGAGGATGATCCGGTGACCCGGATGCTGATGACACGCTTTCTGAAGAAGGCGGGCTATGAAGTCGATGCGGCCGGGGACGGCAACGAAGCGCTCGACAAGATGTTGAAGCGCTATTACCCCATCCTGGTGACGGACTGGGAGATGCCGGGTATGGACGGTGTCGACCTTTGCAAAACCGTGCGCAATATGCAGCTCGACGGCTATGTGTACACGTTGCTTCTGACCGCGCGCGACGCCAAGGAACACATCATCGCCGGGCTGGAGGCGGGAGCCGACGATTATCTGGTCAAGCCGGTGCACGAGCCCGAACTCATCGCCCGGCTGAATGCCGGCCGGCGCATCCTCGATCTTGAGCACTCCTTGAGGGTCGCCAACCAGCGCAACCGTATTCTGTCCATCACCGACGCGCTCACCGGCGCCTACAACAGGCGCTACCTCATGGAGCAGCTGCCGCGCGAAGTCGAGCGCTGCCGGAGGTATGCCTATGCGCTCTCCTTCGTCATGTGTGATATCGACCATTTCAAGCGCATCAACGATGAGAAGGGACACGCGGTCGGCGACGACGTTTTGCAGCAATTCGTCAGTCGGGTGCAGAAGGCGATACGTTCGAACAGCGACTGGATCGCCCGCTATGGCGGCGAGGAGTTCGTATTGGTTCTGCCTGAAACGGATTTCAAGGGCGGCATCTTCGTTGCCGAGAAGATAAGGGCGTTGGTCAGCGCGGCGCCGTTTATCACCCGCGGCGGCGAAGTGGCCGTGACGGCGAGCTTCGGGGTGGTGGCGACCCCGCTTGGTGGACCGGAACTGGCGCTAAAAGCCGAGGGTCTCATCAAGGCGGCGGATCAGCATCTCTATCGGAGCAAGGAAGCGGGACGTAATCGCACCTCGGGTGCGGAAATTCCCAATTCGCATTCTCAGGAAACCTTGGCGAGCTGCTGATTGACCGCAGACAGGTGCTCACGGAGCTGGGCAACCAGTCCGTCCATCGCCGGCAGCAATTTGGCGCGTGCGGCTTGTTCGAGATCCGACGCCGCCAAGCTTAAGGATAGCGCATGAATGTTGGCGCTGGCGCCCTTGAGGGAGTGCGCTCGGCGACCCACGGTCTCCAGATCCTGAAGCGCGAGCGCCGCGACGATTTCCGCAAGGCACTGATCACCGCTGCTCACAAAGGTGGCGATGAGTTCCCGCTCGAACTCGACATCACCGCCGGTGAGTTCATGCAACGCGGCGAGGTCCACCGCAGGGCGTGGCGACACTGCCGTCAAATACCGCATGAGGCAATCGGCCAGGCGGGCCGTATCAAGGGGTTTGGCCAGGTGTTCATCCATTCCCGCGGCGATGCAACGTTCCCGGTCCTCACTCATCACATTCGCCGATAGCGCGATGATCGGCGTGCGCGGCCGGCCGTTCTGCGCTTCGGCTTCCCGGATGCGCTTGGTTGCGCTGAACCCATCCATCACCGGCATCTGGCAATCCATGAGGACGGCATCGAAGGGGGTTTGCGCGATCCGCTCCAACGCTTCGGCGCCATTGTTGGCGATGGTCACCTCGGCGGCGAGCTTTTCGAGCGCCCGTTGGGCGACCCGCTGATTGACGAGGTTGTCCTCAACAAGCAGGATTCGGCGCCCTGCGAGCCGCGGTAAGTCCGTCGCAGGCGTGAGTTGTGGCAGAGTTGGCACAGGTTGTCCCTTTAGTAGATTGAGGATGAGATTGACGAGCGTGGCGGAACGCACGGGTTTCGAGCTGATGGCGCCTGGGTGATGCGTCCAGCGGTCGACTTTGTGTTCGGCGCCGAACAGCGACATCATGATGAAGGGCAATTCGGCATACCTCGGGTCTTTGCGCAGTATGGCGAGCAGCTCGAGGCCGCCTCCGTGAGGCATGATTTCGTCCGCGACCACGGCGTCCACGCCGGGCGTTTGCGCCAGCAGCTCGACGGCCGATTCCACCGACGAAGCGGCGAGCACGGTGAATTGGTAATGCTCGAGGCGTCGAGCGAGACTCGCGAGTGCCGCTGCATTATCGTCGACCAACAGGAGGGTCCTGCCGCAGCCGAGAGGCTGGATCTGCGGCTGATCCGGAAGGACGTCCATCGGCACTGTCACCGTGAAGGTAGAGCCCTCACCGTGGACGCTTTGTACCTCGACCGTCCCGCCCATGAGCTCTGCCAAGCGCTTGACGATCGATAAGCCGAGACCGGAGCCTCCGTAGTGACGCGTGGTCGACGAATCGATCTGCGAGAACATCCTGAAAAGACGGTCGATGCGGTCCGCCGGAATGCCAATTCCCGTGTCGCTCACCCGCAACAGCAGGAGGGGCGCGCCGGCCGGGGACTTGCTTCCCGTCACTGACAACATCACGTAGCCTTCGTGGGTAAATTTGATCGCGTTGGCGACCAAGTTCATGATGATCTGCCGCAGCCGCCCCGGATCTCCGCGCAAGCGCACCGGAACGGTGTTGAAGTCGAGGATGAGTTCAATCCCTTTGGCTGAGGCTTGCAGGGCCATGACTTTCAGCGTGTCGTGGATGACGTCGCGCAAGTCGAGTTCGACCCGTTCGAAGTCGATCCGGCCAGCCTCGATCTTGGAAAGATCGAGCACGTCGTTGATGAGCGTGAGCAAGGCGGACGCACTGGTCCGAATGACATCGACACACTCCCGCTGGCCGGTGTCGAGCGTCGTTTCGGCAAGAAATTGCGACATCCCGATGATGCCATTCATCGGCGTGCGGATTTCGTGACTGACATTCGCAAGGAAGCTGCTCTTCGCTTGATTGGCCGCTTCGGCGGCGAGCTTTGCTTCGATGACAGCCTGCTCCGCCAGTTTTCGGTCGGTGATGATCTGCATCGAGCCGGCCAGCCAGACGAGCCGTCCCGTGGTGTCCCGTTCGGCTGTGCCCCGGAGACGCATCCATTCGTAATGTCCGGCCTTGTGCTGGATGCGCGCATCGACGTCCAATAGGCAGTCATTCTCGATGTGCTTGAGCGTGGCATCGCGGACCCGTGGCAGATCCTCCGGATGAATGAGACTCCTGATGCGTGCCACCGAGTGCTGTAACTCGCCGACCTCGAAGCCCAGCAGCTCCTCGAAGCGCGGTCCGACCCAGGCAGTGTCATTGTGCAGATCCCATTCCCAGACACCGTCGCGGGTACCCCGCATGGTGCGCGCGAGCCGCTTCTCGAGTAGATCCAGTGCCTCCTCCGTGTGCTTGAGGTGGGTGACGTCGACGATTGAGCCGATGATCCGCAGCAACTCGCCATTCTTTCCGTGCTCGCAGGTGGCTTTTTCCGACAGCCAGCGCTCGTTGCCATCGGCAAGTATCACCCGGTATTCGCATTGGTAGGAAGGATTCTGGGGTGTGGTCTCGGCGGGGGCATTGCGAATGCGCTGCAAGTCGTCGGGATGCACGGCCGCCAAGTGACCCAGCAGATCATCGAGCGGGGTGTGAGGCGCGATGCCCAAGATTTCGTGAAAGTTGGCTGACGCGAGCCACCGCTTGCGCCCGAAATCGAGATCCATGGTGGCGATCCCGGCGACGGTCTGGGCCATGGTGAGGCATTCCGTGGCATACCGCAGCGAGGCCTCGAGCTCCTTGCGTGCCGTGATATCCGCGACCGTCCCGATGGCCCGTGCCGGGCGACCTCTGGCGTCGTGCAGGATCTGTCCGCGACTCGCCAGCCAGCGGGTGGTCTCGTTCAAGGTCAGGCAGCGGTACTCCGACCTGAAGGTGCCCCCGGAACTCAAGGCGGCATTGAAATCGCTGATCACGGTTTCCAAATCTTCCGGGTGGATCGTGGTCATCCATTCGTCCCGTGTGAGCATCGAGGTGGCAGGGGATAAGCCCGCCAGTTCGAAGAACAACGGAGTGCCGATCACCTCTTTGGAGACCACATCGAAATCGAACACACCGACGCCGCCTGCCGCCTGCGCGAACTCGAGAAATTCGGATGAACGGCGCAGATGGGTGGCCCGTGCACGGCGATAAGGTGGCGAGCCTGAATCCTCGCGAGCAGAATCTGTCAGTCTGGCCTTACCCGCAGCAAACGAGACGAGCGCCACCAAGAAGACCAGCGCCGAGTCCATGTACCGCGCAGCGATGTTCGCCTGTCTCGAATAGGCCACCCACCCCAGGGTGACGGCCAGCATCAGCACGCCGGCAATGGGGATGGCGATCAAGTTCCAGCGGATTGGCCAACTGCGCATGCGGCTCCGTGCCGTGAAGTGGGCCAACGCCCGATGACAGGCGGGTTATCGGCCGGCGCCCGGGCTGCTTGAGCTATGATTACGTCAAATTTGACGGAACCCAGATATGCGGACGGGCAGAGTGTTGGCCTTGTTGGTCGGGGGATTGGTGGCGCTCCTCGGTGTGGGTTTGTTGACCGTCTGGCTGTTGGTAAACCCCGATGACTACAAACCCCAAATTATTGCTGCCGTGCACCACGCAACGGGACGAGATCTGATTCTGGACGGCCGCCTCGAATTGTCGCTGTTTCCTTGGATTGCCCTGAAATTCGGCGCCGCCTCCCTCAGTAATCCTCCGGGCTTTCCAGCGCAGCCGTTTCTGTCCTTCGCGAGCGGCTCCGCGCGCTTGCGATTGATCCCCTTGCTGGCCAAGCACCTCGAGTTCGGGCAGATCGATATCGACGGGCTGGATGTCAGGCTGGTGAGGAACGCGGCGGGTTTTGGCAACTGGCAGCCCGTTGGTCGAGGCGTGCAGGACTCGCCCCGGGTGGCCGGCGACGCGGGACCGTCGTCGGCCACCGGCGCACCGCTGCCGCAGCCCGCGCTGCCGGACCTCGCCGCCATCAAGATAACCCACGCGCGCGTCAGCTATCAGGATATTACGATCGATCACCTGGATCTGGAGACCGGCGCATTCGCTGAACGCGGGCTGGTGCCCGTCACGCTCTCTGCGGTGGCCGGCCGCGACGGCAAGGCAACAATGACGGTCGATGCGCGCTTCGTACTGCAAGTGGATGCATCTGCCGAGCGGCTTGCCGTGGCGGCGCTCAACTTGAACAGTGTGCTGCAGATTGCCGGCAATCCGCGGCCGTTGCGCTGGAGCGTCGCCGCGCCCCACATCGATTTCGATTTCGCTGCGCAGTTGCTGTCGGCGCCGGATCTCGCCTGCAACGTCGCCGGCGCCAACTTGAGCGTTACCGTCGAAGGGACGCACATCATCGATGACCCGCATTTTGCTGGAAATGTGACTCTCGCACCCTTGGTACTGCGCGAATACCTGCCACGGCTTGGCCTGAAACCCTTGCCGACGCGCGACCCGAAGGCGTGGTCGCTCGTCGAGGCATCGAGCCGCTTCATCGTCGAGGACCACGCGCTGCGCTTGGAAGGTCTCAAGGCCACGCTCGACGACAGTCATGTCGCGGGCGGTCTCACGCTCAAAAATTTTGCGGAACGCGCCGTTGATTTCGATCTGACCGCCGATCGCGTCGATCTCGATCGATATCTTGCGCCGGCCGCTCAAGTTTCACGGCAGACGGAGCCCACGGGTGCGCCGGTTCCGGAAGTCTTGCCGCAGCGCGCGCCGGTCGAGGCAAACGGCACACTCGCCGTCGGCTCGCTGCAGGTGGGGCTCTTGGACTTCAGCGCCGTGCAGCTCACCGTATCGACGCATGATCGCATCATGCATCTTTTCCCGGTCGCTGCACGGATCGACGGCGGCCGTTACAGCGGCGATATCACGATTGACAGCCGCGATCCGGTGCCGACCCTGTCGCTCGATGAGCACCTCGTCGGCATCGACGTGGGTCGATTGCTGAACGCCGAATCCAAGAGCCTGCGGTTGTCCGGCCGTGGCTCGATGAATCTCAAGGCCAGCGGCCGAGGCATCGGCGCAGATGCGATCTTGAGGACATTGCAGGGACGCTTCGATGCCAGTGTGGCGGACGGGGCTCTGGAGGGAGTCGACGTCGGCTACGAGTTCGGCCGGGCCAGCGCGTTCCTCGATGAGCATGCGGCCAAGGATGTGACGAACACCCATCGCACCCCCTTCAATTCCTTCAAGCTGTCGGCGCAGATTGCCGATGGCGTGGCGAGTACGCATGACTTGGTCGTAGAGTCGCTCGTGCTCAAGCTCACGGGCCAAGGTACGGTCAACCTCGCGACTCAGGCGCTCGATCTCGCGCTGCTCGCGGATACCAAGCAATCCCTCGCCAACGTGCCCATTCAGATCCCGGTGAAGATCAGCGGCACGATCTCGGATCCGGCGGTGCACGCCGACCTGGGCTCACTCGCCCATGGCGAGCTCAAAGAGAAAGTCAAAAACGCCTTGAAGGACAAACTCCGCAGCTTGTTCGGCAGCCCATGATACCGTTCAGCGACGCGCTGTTGACCTGGTTCGACCTGCATGGCCGGCACTCCTTGCCGTGGCAGGTGAGCCCTACGCCCTATCGGGTGTGGGTGTCGGAGGTGATGCTGCAGCAGACGCAAGTAGCCACCGTGATCCCCTATTACGAACGGTTCATGGCCCGCTTCCCGGACGTTGCGACGCTCGCAGCGGCAGCCGAGGATGAGGTGCTGCACTTGTGGACCGGCCTTGGTTACTACGCGCGGGCGCGAAATCTGCGCGCTTGCGCACAGGTGTTGCTGGCGCGTCATCAGGGTGAATTTCCTCATGACATCGACGCCGTGCAGGCGTTGCCCGGCATCGGGCGCTCGACGGCGGGTGCGATCTTGGCCCTGTCCAGGGGAATTCGACATCCGATCCTCGACGGCAATGTGAAACGGGTGCTGACCCGCGTGTTCGGCATCGACGGCGATCCGGGCTCTGCGCCGGTGCTCGCCACCCTCTGGCGCCAGGCCGATGTGTGCACGCCCGAGGAGCGGGTGGCCGACTACACGCAGGCCATCATGGATCTCGGCGCTACCGTGTGCACGCGTGCCCGGCCTGCATGCACGGTGTGCCCAATGAGCCCCTTCTGCGTCGCCGCCCGCGACGGACGGCAGGCGGAGTTGCCCGGCCGCAAGCGGCGTCGTCAACGGGCCGCTCGCGAGGTGACGTTGCTGATTGCGGAGCGCATCGGCGCCGGCCCGCGTGCCATCCTTTTGGAACGGCGACCCGTCCCCGGCATCTGGGGTGGCTTGTGGGCGCCGCCACAATTCGAGAGCGAGGATGCGGCGCTCGCGTGGTGTACCGAAACGTGGAGCACCGGAAGGGAGCTCGATCGGGAGCAGGGGGCGCTCGATCTGGTGCAGGGGCCCCGCCGGCTGGATCCGATCGACCATGCCTTCACTCATTTCGATTTGCGACTCCTGCCGCTCCACGTTCGCTGCCACTCGGGCGCGTGCGCGGTGCACGAGGGTGAGCAACTCTGGTACCCGCTCGGTGCGCCGCCGAAGGTGGGGCTGCCCCAGCCGATCCGTCGGTTGATCGAGCGACTCGCCGCAACCGAAGCATGATCGGATGAGTTCCCAGATGGGATAAGATAGAACCCATGGCGAGACGAGTGAACTGCGTGGTGTTGAAGCGCGAGGCTGATGGGCTCGATTACCTGCCGTATCCGGGCGAGTTGGGCAAGCGCATCTATGCCAGCGTGTCCAAAGAAGCGTGGGCTCAATGGGTCGCGCATCAGACCATGCTCATCAATGAAAATCGCCTGACGCCGATTGAGCCCAAGGCACGCGCCTTCCTGGTCAAGGAGATGGAGAAGTTTTTCTTTGGCGAGGGGTCTGAGAAGCCGAAGGATTTCACGCCGAAGGCAGGATAGGAGCCTGCTGCGGCCGGTGTTGCCAGTGGGGTTCAGCCTTGCGCTGATGCTGGCGGGTTGCACGCGTGAGTTGGATTCATCCAACACGGCCGGTGCGGCCCCGGCTCCTCCTCCCATCTTGAACGTCTACAATTGGTCGGAGTTCATCGATCCCACCGTGATCGCCGATTTCGAACGGGAATCGGGGATCAAGGTCAACTACGATGTGTACGACTCGAACGAGATCATGGAGGCGAAACTCCTGGCGGGGCATTCCGGCTACGACATCGCTGTGCCGGGCGGCGCCTTTTTCGAGAAGGAGGTCAAAGCCGGCGTGTACCAGAAGCTCGATCTGCGCCGGTTGTCTCGCTGGAAGAATCTCGATCCCGATGCGGTGGCGGCCACCGCCGTCTACGATCCGGGTAATCAGCACGGCGTCGATTACATGTGGCTGGTCAGCACGGGCATGGGCTTCAACGCGGCCGCGATCAGGCAAAGAATGCCGGATGCACCGGTCGATAGCTGGCGATTGATCCTGGATCCCGCCGTCGTGGCCAAGTTCACCGACTGCGGCGTGTCGGTGTTGGACTCCCCGGAGGACGTGATGGCCGCCGTGCTATCCCTGTTGGGCAAGAACCCCAACAGTGAATCCCTTGCGGATTTGAAATCGGTGGCGGCTGTACTGATGGCCATCCGGCCGTCGATTCGCTACATCGATTCCTCGCGGTACGTGCAGGATCTCGCGAACGGCGATCTCTGCTTGGCGATTGGCTGGTCGGGCGATGTGGTGCAAGCCCGGCGGCGCGCCCGGGAGGCAGGTAAGGACGGGAACATCGAGTATGTCTTTCCACGCGAAGGATCGGTGACGGCCGTCGACGTGCTGGCCATTCCCGTCGATGCGCCGCATGCCGCGAATGCACTGACGTTCATCGATTACCTGCTGCGGCCGGAGGTCGCGGCGCGCAATGTGCTGGCGGTGAGTTACGCCAGCGGCGTCGCGGGGTCGGTACCGCTGCTGCCGCGGGAGACGCGCGATGACCCGGCGATTTATCCGCCGCCGGCGTTGCGTTCACGCCTCACACCGTTGCGTGCCAAGTCGCCGGAGTTCACCCGTGCTCTGATGAGGATGTGGACCGAGTTCAAGACGGGGTGAGCGGTGGCCGTGATGATTGCCTACAAGGTGTTGACCGCCGAACAATTCGCCGCGCTCGAGGCAGACCGCTTCGACGGCGCGCCCATCGATCGGGCGGACGGGTACGTGCATCTTTCCACGGCGTCCCAAGTGACCGAGACGGTTGCCCGTCATTTTGCCGGACAGGCCGGTCTCATGATCGCGGCGATCGACCTTCGATGCGTCGGCCACTCGGTTCGTTGGGAACCATCGAGGAATGGTGAACTTTTCCCGCATCTCTATGGACGCTTGAGGCGGGCCGCCATTGTCGCGCACGGACCCGTGGCGTGGGGTTCGGATGGTATGGTACGACTACCCGCCCCGCGCGCGGGCGATTCCCCGGGAGTGTGATTTCGATTCAGCGTGGGGTATTGCGCGAGGAGCCGTGACCTGATCGAGGGGGAGCTTCGCGCCCTTCCCTTCCCATGCTGCCGGCGCCTGCCTGACCGACAGCCACGCGTTGAGCGCTGCGATCAAAGCTTCACTCCACTGTCACACAGCTTCGTGACACGAATGATTTACTCGCGAAGTCTGAACGTGTGAGAAGCACAAGCAAGCAGTGCAGGGGATGAAGCGTCATGAAAATCTCGCGTAACATCGTGCACCGGGTCGCTCGGTCATCGCTCCTCAGGCATTTTTTTACCGTAAACCCACTTGAATTGAGGATGTGAATCGCGTGAAAGTACAAACCACCCAAAGAAGATCTTCGGCCAAGATCATCGCAGCAGTCTCAGCACTGATCGTCGCGGGCGCCGCTGGGGGCGCCCAGGCGGACACCATTACGGTCGGCAATTACACCCAGATTTTCCAGGGAATCTCTGAGGCCACTGCCACGGTCAATGGGGAATCAGCCGCGGTTCTGCAGATCAACCTCGACTCGCCCGGAATATCCTTCACCACGAGCCCGCTCTGTACGGGTTGCACGGCGAGTAATGGGGCGGACGTTGTTACGAAGCAGACGACCGGGCAGTTCCTGGTCGCCAGCGGGGCGGCGGTCGCCATCGATGCCAACCAGTACACCAACAATGATGGTGCCCCAACCCCAACGCCTGAGAACGGGCTGCAAGTTTCCAATGGCACGCTCGTGAACCCGGACAAGAGCGGCTTTGAGGCGTTGCTCATTTCGCAGAGCAATCAGGCGGTGTTCGCCACGGGAGGAAGCGTTTCGAGCCTCGCCGGCATTTACAACGCCATCGCTGGTCAGCAGGGGCTGATTCTCTCCTCGGGCACGAATACCAACGTGACCGACAACCAGAGTGCCAACCGCGCGGGCCTCGGAGTTTCCCAGAACGGACAATACATGTACCTCGTGGACGTCAGCGACGTGCAGATCGGCAGCGAGGCAAATCTGCTCGCCGATCTCGGCGCCTATAACGCGATCAACCTGAACGGCGGCGCCAGCGCGGAGCTGGACGTCTCAAACGGGCACGGTGGTGCCACCACGCTCAACAACAGCGGGACTAAGGACGTCGGCGCGGACCTCGCAATCTACGCAGAGCCACTGACACCGGTACCGCTGCCACCCGCGCTGATGCTGTTCAGCTCGGGCTTGCTGGTCCTGATCGCCTCCGGCCGGCGCCGACTGTCGAACCTGAGCGGAGTAACGCCATGAATCGAATCATGTCGCGTGACGTTCTGTCCGCGTTGTCGATGCTCGTGGCACTCGCAGCCTTCACTCCCGCGAAAGCGCAGATCGTATCCGTCAGCTCTTACACTCCGATCTATCAGGGAGTCAGCGAGGCGACCGCGACCATTCAGGGAAGCGCAGGCACCAGCCAGGCTTACGTGGTGCAAGTCAACCTGGATGCACCGGGCATCAGCTTTACGAGCACGGGCCTGGCTCCCGGCGGGTCTCCCGCCGGCAATGTGGAAACGACCTCGCAAACGACCAGCCAATTCTTGCAGGCCACGGGTACGCAGGTCGCCATCAACACCGTACCTTTCAATACCTGCTGCAGCACCACCACGGCGCAACCGGAGACTCTCGATGGTCTGGCCGTTTCGAATGGTACGCTGGTGGCACCCGATCAGTTGGGTACCGCCGACTTGCTCCTGACGGCGAACAACCAGGCGTCGATGGTGGCCGGCGGAAGTGCCAACCTGAACGGTGTCTACAATGCGGCCGGTGGCTTTGCCTTCGTTCTCCAAAATGGTACCAATGTCGTCAATGCGTCGACCGCTACAGCATCCACCACACCGGATCCGCGTACGGCGGTAGGTCTGTCACAGAACGACCAGTATATGTACCTGGTGGCGGTGGATGGCCGGCAGACCGGCTACAGCGAAGGTGTCACGCTGTCGGAGCTGAGCAATCTGATGCACGACATTGGCTCCTATAACGCCATCGAGATGGATGGCGGCGGTTCGACTGCGGTGGCGATCGAGGGCGCTAACGGGAGTGCCGAAGTGCTCAATAGTCCCAGCGGTGGCGCGGAACGCTATGACGGAGACAACCTGGGCATCTATGCCGAGTCCCTGACCCCGGTGCCGGTACCGCCTTCGGTGGCGCTTTTTGGATCCGCTCTGCTGGGTATGACGGCGCTGCGCCGTCGCAGGTTCGCGGGTTGAGCTTCACGGCGTGATCGGTGCGGTCCCTACGTCGCTAGCGCATGAACAAACCGCCATTCATGTCCCAGGTCGCGCCGGTGACGAAGCCCGCGTCGCGAGCGCACAGCCGCGCGGTCATCTCGGCGACAAAAGCGGGATTGCCCAGAGAGCCCACCGGAATGCCGGCGACCAATTGCGCCATGCGGTCGGCCGGCACCGTGCGGTGCACGGCCGGGGTATCGAGCGGTCCGGGGGCAATGGCGTTGACGGTCACGCCGAACGCGGCGAGGTCGCGGGCGAACACCTTCGTCAGGGTCAAGATCGCGCCCTTGGAGGCGGCGTAGTGGGCGCCCGTGGCGGTGCCGCCGTTCTGGCCGGCGAGCGAGGCGATGTTGACGATACGACCGTAGCCGCGGGACTTGAACTCGCGTGCGAACAACTGGCTGCCCAAGAAGGTGCCCCCGACATTGACCGCGAGTACCGCAGCGAATTCCGCCGGGGTGATGTCGAGCACCGGCTTGGCCGCGGTGACGGCGGCATTGTTGATGAGCGCCTCGACGGAGCCCCAGCGCGATAGGAGCCGATCCCGGGCGTTCTCGAACGATGAGGGGTCGCGCACGTCGAGTGGGAGCGGTATGACCGTTGCGCCGCTGGAATCAAGTCTGAGTGCCAGCATCTCGGCCGCTGTTTCGTCGAGATCACCGATGCCGACTCTGAAGCCCGCGGTGAGCAATGCCTCGACGATCGCGGCGCCCAAGCCGTGCGCTCCGCCGGTGACGAGCGCCACGCCGGCGTTCGGCGCGACGCCGACGGGCGTCGTGGAATGGCTCGCAGCGGGTGCGCCCTCGCTCACAGCAGATAGCCGATCCCGAATAGCGCCTCGTCGGAGTTCAGAAGCCGCACGACTTTCTCATCGAGCGCCAAACCGTCGGCGGTGCGCACCAGCCGGTAGGTCACATCGGCGGCGAGTATCCGGGTGCGGTCGTATTTGTACTCGACGAGATGTTGCGCACAACGGATCGTCGCTCCGTCGGCTGACGGCAAACGGCGGAAGCGCGACACCGTGCGCGCGGTGCGCGCCGATGGGCTGGCGGACATGGACAGTCCGCTCTTAAGACGCGTGACGCGGGCAGCCCGCATTGCTTGATCGTCGTAGACGATGTTGAGATGGGCGGCGTGATCAACGGCATCGCGCTCGATCGGAATGACGTAGTGGCCTGTCGGAGTCCACAGGGCCAGCCAGTCAGCGTAATCCTGAGCGTCGAGCAGATCCGCCTCGGTCCAGATGAATTCGATCGCTTCTTGCAGGGCGATCTCACGCTGCGGTGACGAGCGGGTGTCGTTCAGAGCGGCGTTGGGGTCTGTCACAAGGGCATTCATGGAGCCATCATCCTCTTCCACATTTGATACGCTGCGCGCATGCCGGTCTCGGCGCTGACATCGCGCGGCTTGCCGCGGTTCAGCATGATCCATAGGTCCGTGCCCGCGGCGGCACCCCGTTGTACGCGCTCCCAGCCTTCGGCATCGTCGGGCGTTCCGAAGCCCATGGGTCCTTGAAAATGCTCATGCAGCCTTAACCGTGCGCGGTTTGCCGCCTCAGGTCCGCCATCCATGGCAATGGCCATATGGCTGATCTCGGTCTCATCGACCGCCACAGGGCGCAGGACTCTGAAAAAGGCCATCGAGCAGGCGACATTGGGAAACAGATTGACGTTGAAGCCGGTGCCGCCGACGGCGCGCACGATGCGCCGCACCGTTTCGGGCGGATGGTCCTTGGCGAGTTCGTCGGCCAGCGCCGCGAAACGTTCGGGGATCGGTGCATCCAGATTCGCCTCGAGATCGATGAGGTTGGGCATCATCACCATCACGCTGTGACCGTTGCCCAGCTCTTCGACCCATCCTCCTTGCTTCAAGATGTCGAACTGGTCCTCGGTTTCATCATCCAGCGAG
>Ga0209208_10004518_pt1 | contig 19697 bp, 15 predicted proteins | sample S1TSphfallax_3_FD_187694 | JGI IMG/M metagenome (GOLD analysis project Ga0209208, IMG submission 187694) | Host-associated microbial communities from peat moss isolated from Minnesota, USA - S1T2_Fd - Sphagnum fallax MG (SPAdes) (version 2) | ecosystem: Host-associated > Plants > Peat moss >... | reverse complement strand
CACCAAAGCGCTCTCATTACCGCAGCCCACCAAGACGCAGCACTAGGGCACGAACCCATTCACGCTCTGTCACCCCTTACTATAACAGAGAGAACCACTGATGGGCACTGGGAACTCTTTCTTGGGCCGAAAGAAAGATTGAGTATTGTTCTGCTGGTCTCTGTTTGACAACAGTCCGGCCGTGTTTTGCAATTTCAGCATAGTTATGCTCCGAACTATCTTTCTAGACTTATTGCAGGCATATATCCAACTTGAGGCTTTAATGTTTTCTTTTTGTTTCTTGTCTTGTGAAACGGGCATCAGATGACTTTCATGCCCCTCTGCAATTTGGGAGTTGGTTATTCATAACAGTGCTTTTGTCTTTGAATAGTCGGTCATTTGGGTCATGACTTGGAACATGGCTGTATTCAAACTGGTGATTAAAGATCTTGCATTGGCAACGGTCTTTTGATCACCAGAAATGCCATGATTGCATACAGTCAGTAGACTGCTGTTGTATTTGGGTGGTCAATGTTCATTCAGTGCATTTAATGCTCTGTTACTGTTAGTGACATCCATGTATTCCTTTCCATGGGAAGGTGTTAATGGATGACAGTCATTTGAACTGGGTCTCAGTTTGCTTGTTTCTATGTCTTGTTGTTATGGATTAGATGAGATTTGGCAATCTTTCATTGAACTATGTGTCTTAAATGCTAACAGTGTGAGCAGAGACTGCCAAATCTCTTCTTCAGGATTGTTTAAAGTGGTGATGTCCGTGGCTCATATTTGTCATTTTGGATAGCACCTTCTTGAATAACACAATCAGATTGATACACTTACTCACAACAGAGTGTTAGCATGCTACTGCATGGTTATCCCAGCAAATGCAACTTTGGACAAAACAATCAGCAATCATAATGTATTGCTACTGGAACCTAACAAATATGACAAGCAAATGCAGAGAAAATTTGGACATTGTCTTTCCTAGATGATAGCACAAATGGGTCTTCACCCAAATTTGTCAAACCAGCTGCACAGTTCAAAGATTGTCAACAAATGGGGGTCTGCATTGTCTTGTCTGCCAAAAAATTAGCACATCCAACAAACTAGTTGAAGAATGATGGCAGCATATGCAAGTAGAGTATTTTCTTAATTCTGTTCATCAGATCTTTTGCAAACTGCTCCTGGGCTTTGAATAGATTTGTCAAATTGAACCCATAAAAACATGGCAACCCTTTTTCAGATGAAACCTTTCTTCTAAACAAGAATACTGTTAACCAGTTTGGAAGATTTTTAATTCATGATGCAAGATCAGCCAGCCCAAAGGACCTTTCAACTGCCTTATTCCAGGACTGGTACCTCCTCTCCCGCTCATCTTCTGTTACCTGTGGGTGGAAAATAGAAGATGCACCTGAACCTGCAGTAAGCTCTGCAATTTGTTTCTCTGTCCAGATTCCCACAGCCAATCCTGCTGCATATGCTGCCCCTAGTGCTGTGGTTTCAGTGTCTGCTGGCCTGACCACAGAGCTTCCCAATATATCAGCCTGCAAGGCATTCCCATGGTGTTCAGAAGATGGAAGTAGAGGAACGTCAATTTTCAATCCAGTTCACACAAGAATATTTTGTACAGGAATATATGACAAAGTCTGAGTGCATGCTGCAAGGTGATGTACACCAAAATGTAACATACTTGAAGCTGCATCAGCAAGTTGTTGACAGTAGCTCCTCCATCCACTTTGAGCAGAAATTCACCCTCAACTTTAGCATCTCCACCAGCAGCATCTGCTTTCATTGAAGTCAACACTTCCCTTGCCTGGTCATGGTTTGGAAACATATGGGTCAGCCACTGCATCAAATTTTCCCTGATAATGGTAGCTCCAGGCATGACCAGATTGTTGGCACAGGTCCATGCTTGCAGTACACCTTTACTTTACCATTCTCAACTAACTCTGCATTGAATTGGAAAAGACCTTGGAACACTGGAAACTTGCAGGGACTCAACAGCTGACTTTGAAGATATCAGGTACATCTGTTGAGACTTTCACAAAAACAAATAGAAGTGTGCCTCGAATCATAGATGAGAATGATCATACCTGGAAACACATACTCTCAAGCGTGGCCCTGGCAATGTGACCTTTGTTTGTATAGCGTGTGATCCCAACCAGGACTCCACGAGCATCATCTCGCCACCAGGGAGCGTATAGCCCACTGAATGCCGGAACAAAGTACACTCCTCCAGCATCAGAGACTGTCTTTGCAACCTCTTCAACTTCACTAGAAGTTTTGATTATGCCCAGGTTATCCCGCAGCCATTGAACTGCAGCTCCAGCAATGGCAATCGAACCCTCTAGCCCATAGTTGGTGGGGGAATCTGGTCCCAGCTTATATGAGATTGTGGTCAGCAACCCATGGTTTGAAGGAACAATCTGTTCCCCAGTGTTGGAGATAATGAAGCATCCTGTTCCATATGTGCTTTTAGCCTCTCCCTTTTTACAATAATGCCCAAGCATTGCTGCATGTTGGTCTCCCAAACAGCCAGCCAATGCAACACCAACAAAAGGCCATCCCTCTGAAATCTCACCTATCATTTCTACATTGCTTATAATCTTTGGAAGAATGCTTCTTGGGATTCCCAAAGACTTCAGTGTGGGTTCATGCCACTGCAAGGTTTCAAGGTCCATTAGCATTGTTCGTGACGCATTGGAGCAGTCAGTGACATGGATTGTGGTCTCTGAATTTGCACCCCCTGTCAAGTTCCAGATGAGCCACGTATCAATGGTTCCAAAGAGTGCATCCCCACTCTCAATCGCAGTCTTTACTTCAGGGACAGACTCCATTAGCCAAAGCAGCTTTGTAGCACTGAAATAGGGATGGATGGGAAGGCCACATGTCTTCACAAAGTGTCGCCCACCCTGAGGTAGCTTTTCCTCCAACTTCCTGCAGAGTAAGGACTTCATGAGAATCTAGATCACATTGTTGAAAAAAAGCCATGAGTCATCAAAACCTTCTGCTAACTTGCAAGTGCTTGCAATATGGAGCTCCAAGATAGCTTTTAGGGCTTTTGCCCATCTTGCAAGTGGTTTTGGGTCCAAAGTCCCACTCTCAGTATGTGTTGTACACTACTAATGACTTTTTTCATTAGCTATGATTATTCTTGAGTCCTAATCAACATTATGACTGACTCTTCCTGTTGCTTCCAGAAATGTGACAGAAACACAGGAAGCAGGTTTTGTACCATGTTCTTGCCCAAGATTTTGGGTGGACTATTACATACTCCTCTATACCCACTGCCAGAAGCTAATGAAGTCCATGGGTAGTCATGGCAGCTCACCACTGCAATTCATGATGAAGGTGATGGTCTGACACTTAGTGAGCAAGTCTCACAAAAGTGTCAGACCAGGCACTCATTGTCATGTTGCCTTCAAGTTATTTGTAGTGCAGATTCCTCTGTGATTTCATTTATGTTACCACCACATCAATACACATGTTACAGCCATAATAGGAGTAAGTGGCTGCATCAGTAGACTTCTGATCCTCAGGGGAAGATCTCAGCAACCAGATTGCTCCAGGTTATAGGCATCAGTAATCTCCAGCTCTAAACAACCCAGCAATTGGCATTCAGTGCTGTGCTTCTAAGCTATGACTTCTTCTTAGATATGCATCAGAACAGAGTGTGTGCCTAGAAATACACTACCTGCAGATTGCACTTGTGCGGCCATCCATCCAGACAATGGCATTGTAGAAGGGCTTGCCAGTGCTCTTGCTCCATACGACAGTAGTCTCCCTCTGGTTTGTGATCCCCACAGCCTTCAACTTGCCTTGCACTTGGATGCCTTGTTCCGTGGCCTTAGTTAGCACCCCCTCCATGGCAGTGCGGACTGTTGCCAGAATCTCCATTGGATCGTGCTCCACCCATCTGCCAAAACCTCCCCTTAAACCAAAATCAGCAGACAGATCCAAAAGCTTCACTCGCAAGCCAGATATTGTTTCAGCTCCCTAAAAATTCCAATTTCTGAATTTTTGTTAGATAGATGCATGTCAGAAACATACTTCAAAATAGAAAGGCTGCAAAACAGCACTCCATCCATTGCAACAGCAATAAACTTGGAAAATCCTCAGCATTCATTCCAAGGCAGAGAGCTTCATATCCACCAAAACCTTGCAATGAATTTCACGTTTGAATGCCAATGGTGAGACAGGATGACTGCATTCAAGCTCTACTATAATTGATGCCGCTCACATTCCGATGAAAAGGAATGGAATGCACTCACACTGTTGTACAAAATGCTTGTGAAGAAGAAGGAAGAACAAACTTCTGTTGCACAAACAAATAAACAAACAACAAGCAGGGGGGAAAGAAAAAAACACAGAGAGACAGAGAGACAGAGACAGAGAGAGACATAGAGAAACAGAAAGACAGAGAGAAAGAGAGAGAACCCTGCTTGTGGATAGATTTGTGTGAACTCCAGCTGGTGCGACACCACAGGCTTGGCAGCATGGTCGTAAAGAATAAACCTCGTGCTGGTCGTGCCCTGGTCTATTGCTCCCACAAACGTTGCCATCACTGGTAGTACCCCTCTCCAACCTCTCTCCCCCAACTCCTAAACACTCTGTCTCTCTGTCTCTTTCTCTCTCTCTCACTTCTTCTATATTCTCTTCTCGATCTCAATCTCGATCTCCTCTACAACTCGAATCCTTATCCGCTCCAGATTCCGTCTCCAACTTCCTTCTTCTTCTTCTTCTTCTTCCTCGCGTGTTCATTCACGTGTTCTACTCTTTTGTGCGCTTTTCTCTCTCGATATAGTATGTCAACCGAGTTAAAGACACTCGTTCAAGAGCTTCTCTCTTCAATTCTTCGAAATCTTTGCTGTAAGCTCGCGTCGAGCCGTGACTAGAGAAGATTTTCCAGAGCAAGAATTGCGAGGATTCGCGAGCAGCGGCAAGGACTTCAGCGAGAGTGGAGAAGTCCCTCGCTCGCGTTTCCTATTTTGCTTCCATTGTCAGACAAGATACGCCCTCGTACATCAATAAAATACGTAGTATATACCACGTATAGTAGGTCATCCCTGTCTCATCATCACAATACTCGGCATATACGATGTACAGTGGGTGCTTCCTGCCTCATCATTAAATACACTACGTATATACGATATATGGATGATCCCTTCTCATCATTAATATACGAACTACATACGATGTACGGTTTTGATCCCTGTATAGTTTTTTCTTCCTATAACATATCCCTATATCATATATTCTTTACGTATTCTTTACGTATTCTTCACGTATTATATACGATATAGGGTTCTCGTGACTCAAATATGGAGTATATACGATATAAGGAATGGTCCCTTCTCATAATTAGAATACGCAGTGCATACGACGTATGGGGTGTATGGATGTATAGCCTCACCGCATACGGAGTACCACCACCGTATAGGCTATTTGTCCACACACCGTTGGATCTAAGCCCCAAGTGTCACTCAGGGACGGTTGGATTCGAATGGAATATTTTCTGTCAGTTAATAATAGGCCAAAAGTGGACCCCGACTCGAGCACTCCTCCCCCCCCCCCACCCCACCAACGCCATCGTAAAAATATAATAAAATAAAAGATTTAGGAGCTGGTTGTAAGTGACTTTATTAGGACCTTACTTTTTAATTTAATTTTTTGACATTTTTAAAGTTTAAGTACTACCCACCCTAACATATACTTTTATGAGTTGGGCTTTTATTTTATAAATCCATACATCCATATCCTTTATTTATTTATTTATTTATTTTTCTTTTATTGGATTATTGATGAAATTGTTTTTTTTTTCATTTGTCTTTGGTGATCTCTTTAGGTGATCACGCATCCCCAAGAGTATTTCCAGCTTAGGGTACTTGATTTTGGAGATGATGGCCAAAAGCCAAAACTGAATAAATCTGGGTTTTTTTTTTATAAAATAGAATTTAAAACTTTGAAATCAATTATCAAAGTCAATCAATAGATCATAGGTTCTCTCATTCACAATTCAGGCCAAAGATGAATAAATAAATATTTTTTTATGTTTTCTAGAATTAAAAAGAAATTTTCAATTCAATTGAGAGATCTTAGGTTCTTTTATTAAAATATTACGCCAAAATGAATAAATATGCCTGATAAAATAAGGATAAAATTTTATCCTTATTTTTATTTTATTTTTTTTCATTTTAGACCTCTCTCATAAGGTTTTTAAATGTATATTCTCTCATTCAACAACTAGGCCAAACTGAATTAATTTAATTTAATAAATAAAATTAAACTTTGGAATCAAAAGTCAATTGAGAAATCATTGGTGAGATCATTCACTTTATTAGGGATGGGCATTGGGATCCTTTTCTTTTTTTTCTTTTTTTTCCCTTGATGAAGATACAAGAAAAAAGAGACAAACATGTCAGCCAAGTGTTATTATTGCCTGAAATTTTGCTTTCTTGGAGTAAAGGGGTACTACTAGCCTAGATTAGAAAAAGAAAAAAGGGTGGGGGAAAATAGAACCCTACTATAATACCTTTTCTTTCTACTTTACTTGCACCTCCATCTCAACCTACTAGATAACACACCCCTTTATGAGTCTCTCTGCTTCCTAAAGAGTTCTTTCTTCCTAAAGAGTTCTTTCTGCACTTTCGGGGTTTGTTCTTTTTGTTTGGAATTCGGTCCTTTCTTTTTTTTTTCTTCTCTTCTTCCCTTGCCCGGTGTTTTTCCTTTATTTATTTATTTATTCATTCATTTATTTATTTATTTATTTATTATTCATAGGTAAGTTAGGTCATAAACTATAGCATGTGGTCTGTTTCAGACGTGGAGATTGCAGGATTGATAAACTTTTAAATAGTAAACCATGTTCAAACTTGCAACATGTTGTGGATAGATTGCTGACCTAGCACCTGACATGGTAGCCTTGTCATTATTGCTCCATTTAGAGTTAGGGTAGAAATTAGAAGTATCACCATGACATCCAAAATCTAGGAATTATGAAAAATTTGTTGTTAACATCATCAATAGCTAATTGATTGTAAAATCGAACTACTAATGTTATTAGATAGTCTCTGACATGGTCTCTAATCAAAGTCTCTAACATCACCTCTAATGTTTATGCCATCATCATGAACATTTCATTCTATTTGGGCTACCATTGTGAAGATGAGAGACACTCCACCATCGTTTGCATAAATTGCAAAATGTTTCACCATAGTTCAAAATTGTTGTGAAAATTGTAGAAATTCTACCTTGGTGGCTCCTCAATGAAAATTTGTGTCATTTTGCTGCTACTTGACATTCTACCATTGCATCCTCCTCAATGAACACTGTTGTCGTTTTGCTATTGTTCAACATTTGACCATTGCACTTTGCCATTGCATCCTCCTTGACGATCACTTTTGTTGTTACTCAACTTTCAATTGTTCACCATTGAACACATTATTATTTGACAATTCAACGATGCAACCATCATAGTTTTTGGTAATTTTTTCAAACTTGTTCAACATTTCAAGGATGGATACTTTGAATATTTTAACAACAATAGTGCTCAAAGAATGCAAGATGAAAAAGGCAACAAAAAAACAACAATAGGTGCAACACACCTTTGCAATGCCAATTCGAATCACACTAAGGTGATGGCCTTAATCAACTACAAGTAGAAAGGAAACATTGCTCTAAAATGAATCATTGATCCTAAAACCAACATGGTCAGCAACAAATAAATGGAACAAGATTGCAAAACACCTACAAGAAACAATGGTGGATGTCATGGACCAAATCAATTCATTTAACTTAAATTTGACAATAACAAGACCAAATCTTTGGATAACAACTTCAAATAACATCTCAAGTATTTAATAAAAACGGACAAAAAACTTCACAAGATGAACAAACAAATGGTAAATGTCCTATCCAATTTGAACACCGTAATGTGCCACATCTTTATCAAAGTCCAATCATTAATGCCACAAAAAATGAATATATCTTACTCCAATTTTGATGAACAAACAATGGTGAACAATCAAAAGATAGTTGAAAAGTGACAACTTGTTTTTTAAAGAAATAACATGAAGGATGATAGATTTTAGGTGAAATTAAATCATTCGGAACTTGTATTTATGTGCCAAACAATGACATATACCATATGCTATTAGATATTCTACTTTTCTTTAGCCCAGGGCTTAAGTTGTGTTGTATTGGAAAGATTTGCAATGGTATTGGCACATCATGTAAGTCGATTCCAAAACCTTGTACTTATTTGCTTAAAGTGATTTGCATCTCTTTCAGCATGTCTCCTAAGATCTTAGCAACAACTAATTTAGTGCAGAACATATGGGAATGTATACAACGGAATCATCTTCAAAACTCAGGAAACAAGTTGGCATGTCACCTCTTAGTCTATTTGGAATGTGTTAACCTTATAATTTGGAGCTTTTTATATATTTTTAAATACAAAAAACTAAGCAATGGTTACAATTGCTTATGTATGCATTAGTAGGAGTGCCCCCAATAGTAACCCAATGTTTAGGATTAAAAATATTTTTCCACAAGCTGGGAGTTTGATTCTTGACAATTTCAACAAATATCAAATAAAAAGTTCTCCTTTTTCTTTGCTAAACCTTTTGCAAATTATTTTGTGTTTAACATTAGTCATAGGTATGGTATTAATTCAATAGTTGGTTCACCAAGCTCCTTTTGAACCATTAAATTGTATTGGTCACCAATTGTCTCAATGTTTTAACTTATGGGTTGGTGCAAAAATTCAAATCTATCTAACAAGCCACCCACCACACAACACATTTATATTTTCAATCAATTAAAAATTCAATTAGTTCATAGAAACAAAACAACAACGTGGAACAAATAGGAATTTGTGGATTAAAAAGGGTGGAATAGAAAGGTTTTTCTCTTTTATCCATTCCCACACGTGCATGGATTTGCATTGTCAATTTGAGTTCAATGATTAATCACACACACCTACCACATTGTCATTAACCAACCATAAGATGCAAAAGCTATTTTTTTAACATTCAATTGCACACAAATTGACTAACAACACACATATGAATCACAATATTTTATCGACCAACACAACTCACACCACATATGATCCCATGCACCTCAAAGTGAACTCAATTGATTAGATGCATAGCAAAAGTGCATTGAAATTCATCAAAACCACTATAAACATACAACACATGTCCATACATTCATGTCATGTGCATGGGGTAATGACATTTTGTATTATAAAATTGGGAGATATAACAAATTGATCATTTTAATGCAACCAATACATTGTCCAATCAAGTATCTTCAGAACTCTTTATTCACTTCATGTTATTTTACATCTTTCAAGCAACTAAACATAGTATTATATTGCCTATTCAAAAATCAGCAAACTCCCCTTCCTTTTCTTCCCAAAGCTTGTAGAAGAAGCACATAAAAAACCTTGCCAAAAATGTTGCATGTCACCACACCTTTGATTCTCAACATCATCAACTTGTTGTTTGTTTATGAACTCAAACTATCAATACTTTCATTTTCAATAACCAATTTATTTTTCCTCCTAATAAATGTAAGATTTATGCACAATAGTGTGACTCATTTTTGGCAAATACAACACTCCATTCAAGTTTGTAAAAAATGTTCAATTAAACATGGTTGTTAATTTTTTAAATGTCAATAAATGTTCACCCCCCTATGAACACTACCAAACCTAAGTCAAAACTAACAACACTAATATGATATTCTATGGTAGACAATTTGGAAGTCTTAAAAAAAAACTTGACATGAACAAGACCCCAAGTAATATATTTTTAAACATGTTCTTGAAAGAAAAAAAGGTTGAGAAAATGGAAAAAAACCCATTTAAAAAGGACTTATGAATAAAGGTTCAATTTTGACCCATTCAAAAATCCATAACTACAATTTAATTAAAGTTTTAAAGAAAAAGGTTTGAAGTATGATTTGATTACAACATTTCTCAATACATACATAATCACTACAAATGATTTGAAATGAATTTGATACTAATTCCTCATTTTTTTATATCCCAATAAAATTCCAAATCCATATTTTCAATTTTCAAAAACCCACTACTGACAATGAGTGCATTATTATTTTGTAATTATATATTTTTTTTCATAATCAAATTGTTAATTTGGAATCATTTGTCTATCAATAAATTTAAGGTTATGGGTCCAATTTTTTTAAGGTGTACCAAAATCTTGTCACAATGTCACCTTTTTCTATCTTTTTTACTTAGTCTTTTTTACCACATAAAGACACATTTATGGATGATTATGATGGAACCTATAATTTTAATGGTTTAAAATATAGTCCTTTTGAGAATTTGACAACTTTTGATTCATTATTTTTTTATGGGGATCAAAATATAGGGTAAAAAAAAACTGCAATAAGGACTAAGCCTTTTTTGTTTTATGTGGTACAATTTAAAAGATTTTCACCCTTATGTATTCACCATAGATATTTGAACAAGATGTGCCTTAAATGGGGGATGTGTGAATACTCAATTCAACTAATCACATATATTGTAACGAACACAAAAACAACCAATTTTATAGAATTTATTACTCCAAGATGAGAACACATGCATGCCTAGTTCCAAATCTAAATCATGTAACAAAAAAAACCAAGAACAAGAACACAACATGTGCAAGATAAGAATCCAATAAGATTTTATAACAAGAATGAAACAAGAACAAAACAAGGTTGTGACACAAAAAAAAAACCCCCAAAATTGGTGTTGAACAAATTAAAGGTAATTAAAAGTCCTACCTCTATTTATACCCCTTGGGCACCTAACTCAAAAAAACTTCCATAGAAGCTTTGTCCCCATGTGTGACCCATGTTCAAAAAATTTCAAAACATAAATTTCATTAATGAATTGACATTCTTCAAATTTGAAATTGTGAGCTAAGAATTATGGGAGGAAAAAAGTTAAAAGTCAAACTAATAGTTTGATTTTTTACTATTAAAATTTGAAGATTAAGGATCAAATAACCTCCAATAAAAGCATGTCATATTGTTTGAAAATTCTCATTGAAGGTTACAACTTTGTAATTGAAAGCTCTTCAAATGTAGTTCATGCAAGAAAATTATGAACCCATAATATTGGAAGGTTTATAATTTCAAAATTTTAGAACTACCATTTGAGAATCCTAACTATTTTAATAATTTCAATTTAAACCCCATGATGAGGTTGAAAGTGTACTATAGGGAAGATGATGACTTCTTGCCAATTATAGGTTGTGTGAGGTAATGAATCTAAAGCAAATTCATGACCCAAAGCTGATTCAAGTTCCATTAGTCACCTACATTGTTTGGCTTGTACAAGTGATTTATTTGTGAAGTGTTCGTGAACTTGTCATTCATCCTAGTCCTCATCCTTGAGCTCTTTAAACATCCTTCTTTCTCCAATGCACATAATTGGGGAACATGCCTTCAAAATTTTCTTCATTCTACTTTATTTTTGTTAATGACATTTAGGGGTTCATCACCCAAGCCTTGTGAAAAACTAAAAGGTGTATCATTTTTCATTCTCCAAATGTATCTAAGCTTATTTGTTGCCTTAATTTATTCTTGGCATGTTTCATTTTGCCTTGCCTCAGCTTTTGGTCATGAGCCTAAGGCCACAAGAAGGTTATTACATAGTTTCATAAAGAACTTGTAAATTAAAAACCTATAATTAAAAAAATCTAAGGATATAGAATGAATTTGGGGAAAATAGGGGGGACCCATTCAAACCTTTGAAAAATCAAAAGAATCAAATCATTTATTCATTATGAAGTTAAAAAAAACACACACAAAACTTATTCATTTATTTTATTATGCGTGCAAATGGTGCCCACCATCGAAACAATATTCAATTGTTTTTATCCATATTTGATTTTCTAATCAAACTTTAGATACATCTGAAAAAATATATATTATTGTAAAATGCATGGTTCCCATAAGTTTAAGACTAAGTTTAAAGATGAAAATCATATCGTTTGTCATCACCAACATTTTGTTTGTGCAAAATGCTTTGATTTTGTGGAAGGTTGCACAATGGATGAAATTTCAAGAACTTGGCCCAATTCCCTTGGGAGGCATTTAAAGAAGTTCCCTCACTTCACTAGTAAGGACACATGGTGTAATTACTTTAACTAGTGGGTAGTCGTGACCTTCGGACACTGTGAGGCGCAAACGCAACGTGCCAGCCCCTTCCCTTCTTGAGCTACAGAGAGAAAGGAGAGAGACAATCGATCTTGGGTACCCGGGCCGGTGTCGACGACAGCCCCGAAAACACACGGGCCCTATTCTGGTCCACCCGTGGCAAAGACCTTGGTTTATGGCCCGAGACCCGGGTCTTCGTGGGAGACTGGACTTCGTCACCGACCTGGTTTAATACTTACTCCTGCGGTTCCACACACCTGGGCGCCGCCCGGCCCGGGCCAGGTTTTTTTTTATCGTTTGGGTTTTTGAAACTTAGGCGTTGGGACTTGGGACCTAGATTGGTCGGGACTCAAGATTCAATAAGTAAAGAAGTAACCGAAGTAAAAGTGTGTGACTAGGGGGACAGTTTTAAAAGTGACCTGGGTTTTAAGACCTCAACAAACAGTATGCGAGCCCGGTCGGCCTATACCCGAGCTCCAGCACTACGACCTACCTACCTACCAAATGTTAAGCTGATTCTGCCAATGAATTAAAATGCAAAATTATCTTGTCACTCGACACACGCACAAACGTAATGAACTTATATATAAGATTTCCATTAAGTCCATGTCATTTTATGTTTTTCTTGTATTGGCATTAAGCTTATTACCACATTTAAAAATTAATCCTTTGCACCCAAAATGGATCTAAATTAAATTGAAAGCTTAATTCTAACTTTTGCTAATGTAATGCTAACTCATGGCTTGGCTCTCTAATACCAACTTGAAAATGTAAAATATCTGAAGTATGTTTCATTGATGTATTAAACTCTCCGTACAACCTTGAAATCTCAAAACAATGTTTGAATTCCAAATGTGTTGGAGCATATCCATTGACACCCATTATTTGAGCCTCTAAAGGTGTTTACCACATCCAACAGAGGGTTAATTATTTTCCTTGTCCACAACCATAAACATGAAAAATTGCACACTAAGAAGTGACACTATTTAAATGTCACCATGTGTGCCAATCATTGTCACCGACCAATCAAAACCAATCCTTCTTTGTACTGACCTTTTTAGATATCATCATATCTTTTTTCTATGTTCAGATAGCAACAGTAGCCACTTACAGCCTGCAGGGGCAGTACCCTTCATACTTGCGGCAGAAACCCAGGAGCCCAGCAGAATCCTTAAGAAATTCAATGTGGACTCTCTGCAATAGTACCTTTGAAATAGCAAAGCGATAAGCCACAGTTTCAAATTTATTGATTGTGATATGGGAGAAACTTGGAATCCAAGATTTGCATTCTGTTTCCACTCCTGTATTTGTCCCACACTAGCTTTTTGCTTCGGAGACTTCAAATGATTGAAAACCAATAGACCCCTTCCCTGGGTTTCAATCAGGAGTATGTTGTCTGCATTTATTGGGGCCATAGTGATCAGAACTTCGTCTAACCATTGTATGACAAAGAGCACAGTAATGATTCTGACAAGCCCAACAGAGAATGTGGTTGTTGTTTCCTTCCTGCCCATCACATCAATATCACCCATAATTCCCAGTGAGTCTTTCCTGTTCGGTACAAGAGCGTGAGTTCCAGACAGAGAACACAGATGTTCCAAACTCCAATGCTTCATCCCATAAGTTAGAAGCAATGGTCCAGTGATAATGGTCATGGAAATTGTGGCAGGAAGTGTTACACCCACCATGCACACCAATACCATCCAAAATATCATTTAATCACAGGAAATTTCTTTTTACATGCAGATACTTCGAAGCATGAGATTGCTCTCAAGCCACTCAGAGGAAGCTGGGACACATCCATCATGCTACTTCTAAGGTAAGACTCAGCATAAGTTCAAACATTGATCCTTCAAAAGAGGCACATGCTATAACTGACTTGAATACCTAGAACACAACCCATTTTTCTTCAAAAAGATTTAGGTCTCACCTTAAAGTTTGGCTGTCTGCAGTTTGGGCAGGGTCGATAACCAGCCACACCACCAAGCTGCCCACCAGCCTGATTGAAAGCTTGTTGCTGTTGGTGCTGTGCTAACTGTAAGTTGAACCTCTGTTCCCACTGATCGATCTCTTCTTGGTTAAACAGAACACATGATCCATCCCTGGACACAAACAAGAAACTGAAGATTGAATGCTTCCAAGAGTGCTACAACCTATACAAGCAAGCTACCACTAAAGATGAAACGGCATGGCTTATCTCCTCCCTTAACATTTTCCTTTGATTGTTGATCCAGAGTCACTCCAGAAGGCACAAACCTAGTCCTTGAATTCATGATCTGAGCATTGAAACCATGCCCTAAGAGATGAAGCTAATAATACTCCAACTGAGGACCCCCCTTAAATATACACATACTGCATACACACCTGAAATGTTCATAGCCAGAAATAGAATGGCCACATTTGAAACAAAAGTGATTTCCACAGTTGCTACAGGTCATCTTGTTGCAGCCTTCAGACTTGGTCACAGCCATTTTGCATGTGGGACACTGCTTTGCTTCTGTACCTATATACTTCATGTTGAGAACCTGGTTGATAAGGTCCTTTTCTTTCCTGCTTTGTTCCTCCCCTAAAACCCGCCCTTTTTGCCGGCTCTGGAAATTTCATAAACTTGTCTTCAGATACTGAAATCTCTCTAAGGCTTCCAAACAGAAACAGCACTACATTACACCACCATATGTCTCACCAAGCCATCAGATGACAGGCTAAGGGAATTTTTAGTCCACAGCTGAAACCTTAATGAGAAGTACAACAGTTTTGACTCTTATACAGTTTTTTTACTGGTAGCAGGAGTAACAGGATGCTTCTTAAGCAAGGATGTCAAGAAACATATAATATCTTCACAAGTAGAGTAACTTGTGAGTATCAAGAAAGTTCCATATGCATGATTAAAGGTAACCAGAACCAGAAGACATTTCCTCAAGAAAAACTCCAGATGAGGACTAAGGAACTGGGAAGAAATAAATACACAGAAGGAAGAACTAACAACATGAACTATAAACCGGCAATACAAACAGCAGTGACTGTCTCTCTATGCTTCAGTGACCATCAACAGCGACAAATGATGGGGAGTTTTCTATAACAACTGACCCACTGACTTCATCAGCTCCCTATCATAGGCCAGGCCAGTGTAACCATTAGCCTGCATACTGTTTCTATTGCAAGTCCAGAAGCAACAACATGAAGACTCAATCATGATACTGGCCAGTACCCTACACCAAAGAAGGGAAAACACAGGTAAAAAACGAAAAATCAAAATAGGAGGCACATAAGGAACAATGAACAGAAAATAGTAGACAAAAGGAAGATGAATGAAGTCCAATATCTTCACAAGTACCGAGAATTTCTCAATAGTTATGATTTAAGACAATGTGCAAAGAAATGAGAGAATGCCCAATATATACTAAAGGTTACGAATATTTCAGATATGACAACATAACAGCAACGAAACAGCAAGCATGGAAGAAAAGGGAAAAAAGGAACCCCAACCATAAAGAAAAGAGAAAACCAGACCACAAAACAAATGAGGAGCAGTTTGAATGACATCATTGGTCATATGCATTTTCAGGGACCTTCAACAGCAACATGTATGAGATTGACCACCTATCACAACGTCCCCATTGACCTCTCAAGCAAAAACATCAAGAAAAAAAATGATTCTGGTTCAAACCTGGAGAATACGAAGACGAGCTTCTGGAGTCATACAAATTGCACCAACATGCCATGAGGAAAAGCATAGACTGCAGAAGCTGAAAAAACAGTTACTGCACTGTACATGATGGTCCTGATCTTCAATGCCCACATTCTTGCAGCGTGGGCAGTAAACGATATCTGTCATAGAATCCAGGGTCCGCTGCAATGTCAAATCCTCCCAGCGTTGAAAGGCCTCTGGTCCCAGAAGATCCTTTAAAAGACCAGGAGGAATTGGTTCTCTGCCACCCAAAAAATATAATATACATCACGTAACAAACCTCATAGTAGTTCAACAGATCATAAAGCCAACAACATACATCAGATACACAACTCACCAAACAGACTAAGATTGCCTCTGGGGCTTACACATGAGTTGCAACATAAACAAAAAATGCTTGGTACCGATGGACCACAAGATCAGCTTTTCTAAATTCATTCACAGGAGGTTTAAACATGTAAGACACATCAAGACATGAATGGTATAACACAAGGCAGGGAAAAATTCCTCCAGCTGACATTTTGATAAGTGAGACATACCTGCAACTGGTATCTGGGCAGGTCAGGTTGATAACAGTACCCTCCTTCACCTGCATATCTGAAAACTGCTGCATACAAGCCCAGCAGAACATATGCTGACAGGGCATCCTGGCAAACTCTTTTCCTGTTGAAGGCATTGCCAACCATAGCATACCACTTAAGCATGAACCCCAAAAATTGGCTTCTGACAAGGCAACATGCACCACCTCAAAAGGTCCTCTAAAAACCCTGTTTAGACTAACATCTCTTCCCCAGACATTACATCCTGCAACCAGTAAAAGACACTCTAGTCTATGAATCCAGTTTTAGATGCAGTGCACAAGCTGCCATATCTCCCTATTACCACAATGCAGGATGGTGAAAATAGTTACCAGTATGCTCAGTCAAGCAAATATTGCACACGTGCAAAGATCTCAAGAACTCCTTATTCTGCCTCTCCTCATTATGCCGAAGAATTCGGGCAATGTCAACATCAAATGATGTTGATGAAGACAGGGCTCGTTCATCAGCATAATCATTGATCTTTTTTTCCCTTCCTCTCTCATGGTAGGGGCCCAATTCCAGTTTTTCACATATACCAAGATGAGAAAGAGAATCTGTCCGTAACCAGTCAGCCCAAGTATAGACTACCACCTCAGGAGAATAATCAACTGCGATTTTGTCAAGGGAGGCACAGAGACTGGAAAGCTTCAAGGGGCTGAGCCATAAACATGAAAGGGTGAAGAGAGGGGGTGAGTGAGAGGGGTAAGTGGCAGGCAATACACATAACAAGCAGATTGGGGGCAGGTGTTGGATGGTGAAAGAAAAGCTTCCACTTGTGGAGGTGACACTGCTATTATCTTGCAGTTCGGAGCGACTGGGTGCATCTGCCACAACTGAAATACTCGGTGGTAATTCAACATGGACATTGATCTGCACCAGAAAACTACAGATCAGCACAATCCCTGCTGGGCTTCCAACTACTTCAACTGGAAATAAGTTAGTGCTGAAATGGAGAGTCTCAGATGTTGGAAGATAGATTTTTAAAAAACTAATGAGACAACTGCCATAGATTTAGTCAGCTGAAGTACATTCTGTCCACAACAAGCCAAGACCACATAATGTGAAAACCTAGCGATAAAATGACCTGCTATAGAAAAACTAGGGTTAACTGAGGAACTTTGTTTTTAACATTAATACTGCATCTCCAGTGAACAGACCTGAGTTTTGGTGAAGGAACCTTTCAAAGCACTTAGACTATATCAACACCAAAAAGCCACTACCATGATCTTAGCTTATCCATAGACCTGATGTGGGTGCTAAGGAATCTTACCATGAAAGCAGAAGGCCTGCCTTCAACTTCATCAACTGGAATGAAGTCTGTTTCAAAGATTGACTGCAAAGCTAGTATCTGGAACACATAGGACACACATTCAGTTAGAGAAAAAATATGATCAAAGGAAGACAAATCGACACAGGACAGAGACTTTGACAACAAGAGAGAGCTGAAAACAAGAAAATACCTCATCTTTTTGCTGTTGTGCATTCTGTTCCAAGTCAGTTTCTGACAGTCCCTGCTGCTCCCCAGCAGCAATAGCTAATCTCACTAGTTTTTCACAGCCCATTACCTCCTCTGTTTCATTTATTGCCTTTGAATGTGCAATGGCTCTCCCTTCCATCAATTTGCTTCCATTGCCTGTGCTTGAGTTTGCAAAAGCTTTTTTATTTGGAGACAAATCTTTCGGAGCTACAATCCCATCTTGAACAAACTCATGGCATGTTGCTTGAGGTGAGAGGGGTTCAGATTCCTTTGCAATCACAGCAGCTGGAGATGGAACCTTCAGCACAGGCTGTGGGGACTGGTCACTTGACAATCCAGCGCAGCTCCTGCCTACAACAGTAAACTTTTCACCTGCACAACCACCATTACTTTGCCACAATCATTCCCCCCTACTGAAATGGAGCTACTTCATTTCCATGGAGTTCAAAGTCAGAGCACAGCTGAGGTTCACAAGCCCATTCTTGAGGAAAAGATATCTGCCTAGGCTACAGAAACCTCATGGCTGGAACATACCACATCAAACCTTTGGAGGGGTGACAACTGTATACAAAACTTCTTTCATGAAGTCATAGACTAAGATTGAAGCAAAAGAAAACAACTCCTAGCTGAGTTTTTAAGCTCTTGAAACCTTAATGAGTAAAACTCATAACAATGATCGAGCAAGATCTCTGTCTAGACCACAGAAACCTCACAACTGGACATAGCACATCAAAACTTTGGAGGTGTGACAATTGTGTACAAAACTTCTGTGATGAAGTCATAGACTACAATGGAAGTGCAACAAAACAGTTCCTAGCTGAGGTCTTATGCTCTTGAAACCCTAGTGAGCAAACCTCTAAACAATGACCAAGCAAGATCTCTGTCTAGGCCACAGAAACCTGATGACTGGTACACACCACATCAGACCTTTGGAGGTGTGACAACTGTGTACAAAACTTTTTCTAAACAACTGTCTAAACAATCCTCGCCCGCCTGCACTACAAGAGACATCATGTGGTGAAATGGTAGGCCATATCTTTGTGAAACTCCCTGAATTCAATTCAGTAAAGTGGTAAATTACCTGCAGAAACGTTACCTGCATGTGCAGGCACTTTGTCTTCGTCGGTTGGCTGAGCCTTCCAAACCAGAGCTCTGGAACTTCCATGCCTATGACCTTTGCCTTTCCTTACCATCCCTGATTCCTGCCAACCAACAGCCACAAAACCGACCAAAATTATTCCCTTTGCTGTCCTCCCGAGAGCTGCTGTATGGCAAATTCTTGCAATGGAGAACCAATGATCAAGCACTTCAACCGGAGATGATGCATTTTTATTATGGGAACACCAAAGGGATGCCCCAAGTGAGGAATTCGAGAACCCGAAAAAAAAGAAAAAGCACTCCTAAATTCGCTTCCAGCCTTCCAGGTCTTCTAAGCTGTCGCTGCTTTCAGTCCTATGTAGTACAAGGGAGCCACGAAAAGGAAAGCCCCAAGACTGGAGAATGGCAAACAAAGACACACACACACAAGAGCACATGCGCACGCACAAAGCATACCGATTGAGCACCAGGAGCTAAAACCCTAGTTCCTTCCTCAAGTCCTCTCGAATGTCTCTCGGAGTTTTTCCAGATGTCCCGCGGCCTTGATGCACCAAAGAGAGATCCAATGCAAAAATCAATAAAATAAGCGCACTGCTACAGCTGCATACGAAAAGCTTGCACGTCGGTCCGATGCTCCATCAAAGAGAGGAGAGAGAAGGGGGGGGGGGGGGGGGGGGGGAAAAAAAAAAAAAAA
>Ga0209208_10004517_pt1 | contig 19699 bp, 15 predicted proteins | sample S1TSphfallax_3_FD_187694 | JGI IMG/M metagenome (GOLD analysis project Ga0209208, IMG submission 187694) | Host-associated microbial communities from peat moss isolated from Minnesota, USA - S1T2_Fd - Sphagnum fallax MG (SPAdes) (version 2) | ecosystem: Host-associated > Plants > Peat moss >... | reverse complement strand
GAAGCATTTTTATTGGCTTTAGTTTTTTTCGCCTTTGTTATATACCTATCACAGATCATATGCATTAACATTTTGTGGTGTTGTGTCTGAATGCTCTCTTAATTCCCAGGTTTGTTCAAGGCTGCAAATTTGGGGTTTTTGATTCTCATTACAGAATTTGAAGAAGAGAAACAATTGTGTCATTTAGCATTTTCATCAAAATTGAGCAATTCTCTGAAGGAATAGTGGATGCACCCTGAATGTCAAGTTGCACAACTCGGAATTGTCTTAAACCCTAAACCCTCTGTTTTCATACCTCAGGTGGGTGTACTACAACTGATGACCTTTACACTAAGGGTGTAATGACCTTGTGCCAACGAAGCTCAAAAAGGTTTCAATGGGAGTCTTACTGGAGCAGCATCTCATCACAACTTGTACTAGAACCAGCACTGACTTCATCAACCTCCCTACAGTGGGTATGGGTCAGTGTAACCATGAACCTGTGTACTAAGTTCTCTATTGCAAGTCTGGAAGCAACAGGAAGACTCAGCCATGATACTGGCTAACAACATAGAAGGGGAAAAAACAAAGAGGAAAGACAAAGGGAAAAACCCAAAAAAAAAAAAAAAAAAAAGGAAAAAAAAAGGAAAAAACCAAAAAAAAAAAAAAAAAACACTTGCAATAAGAAGGAAAAACATAGAATAACAGACAACAGGGGGTAAACAAGCAAGGACCACCAACTCTTCCAGTTGCTGGTAAATCTCTTCAATCACTTGGTTTCACACCAATTTACATGATGGGAAGAACATCATCTGGCATATGACTCAATAATCTGCCAGATAAGGACTTCAGTACCAGAAAATGTAAAATTGCATAGCAACATTTCATAGAATACAACTGCCAAAGATTTAATATGACCAAGAATCGCATAAAATGTGTACGATACAATAGTAAGATACTGGAAGCAAATTTACAGCATTGGGTGCTTTCCTGATCTTGAACCAGTGCTGAAAATGTTGCCTGAAGAAGTAAGATTGAAGATGTTGCTGACAATTTTATAATTCAGCTTCATAACTGCTGGGTGGCAACTTCACAACTGTAACAGGGCAGGGTACATTGTTCACCACGTAGTTGCTTACACTCCCTAGAAGTGTCCTGCATGATCACATAAAATTCACACAAAATTAATGAATGTGCAAAAGCCCATGTTGCTTTGGTATTATTATCTCATAGCCCTCAAAGTAATGTGCATTACTATATCCTGAATTTTTGCTTTTGGGTCATGGAAGACGACACTGATAACAGCAAAGGCTTCAAACACATCTTCTGCAGAAAGTCCCATGCAATTCTAGATTAAGGAAAACCTAGCTGCCCTTTGCTGATCTAGATGTTGCAGCTTGACAAACACTATAGCTCAACAGGATTGATCACCACGACATGAGATCTCTCTCTCAAGACCCTAGTTAGTGGTTTCTTCTTTGAACAAGATGTGTGTAGCTACCTTGCAAAAGTCCCATATCCTCGGCTTCCCATCACAAGAGCATCAAGTGGGGTTTCCACAACAGCTTTGACCAATTTGTCCTTGGGATCTCCCCAGTAAAATTTTGCCATCACTTTCACCTGCAAAAACCCACAACACATCATCACCCAATAACAGAATCCAGTCAACTCGTATATATTTTGCAAATTTCCACCTCTCATTTGTTGATTGATGGGTTCTGAAGATGTGCATAGACTGTATTGCAAGGTCCTTCCAAATTCCCAAACAAGGGTCGAAGAAATTCCACACTAAAATATGGTTTTGCATCTGCTGCAACAACAAACAGGCTTCAGAATTTACCTTCTTCACAGTTGAAGCTTCCTCAGCATACCGGGTAATCTCCTCATCAGGTTTCAACTGGTAATGTCTCTGGAGGTTGGGTTCTGACAAACCCTCAAAAGGAACAAGAGCTGCAAGTCCAAACACAAAGTACATAGATGTAGATATGTATATCACATGCCATACATCCATGATGATGGGCATGCAAAGCTGAGACTAGATTCTACAAGAACTTGCAAATCTGAATGCACCGATTTCCGCAAGAAATGGTAAAATTTCTAGACTTGGGATCCTTGCAGCAAGAATTTCCCAAAAAAAACCTGACAAGAAAAGAAGAACAACAACAACAATTGAATACGAAAAAGAAGGTTCACAGAAATGAAATGTGGGTAGGAGCTTCTTTTTCTTCTTACGTGAGCCTTCTTCTCCCCACAAGACGGATTGATCTCCATCGACACTCTCTGTATTGACAAAGAGAAGGATAACAACGTCGTCGGCTCTGAAAATGTTGTCGATGGCCCATTTCAACGCGTATTTGCTGCTGGGCGAGTAATCCAGCGCAACTCCGAAGTATCTCACCCCCGCCATGACACACTGAACTCACTCACTCACTCACTCACTAACTCTTCCGAAAACACCCTCTCCTTCCTTTTTTATGTCTTCCGCAAAATGTTCCAAAACACTCAGCTCAAAACAACAACAACAACAAAATCTCAAAACCTTTTTGCAATTCCTCGTCAAATTCTGCACCCACAATTCGCAAGCACCGCGATCTTCTTCGTCATCCGCGACTTCTTTGTCGCGTTGACACTAGAAAATGTGCGCAGGAGGTGCTTTCCAACAAAGCTCACTTGGACGCGAATCCCGCTGCCGCACGTATTATCCCATATGCTCCGTCTGCAATTGCCATTGTCCGTTAATATACAATCACGATGACACAGCTACAAATTGGATTTGTTCAGATAAGCGTAAAATTTGCTCGTCTCGTCACTTCGAGATCGAATGGGGGCATCAATTGTTTTTGAATTCTTCTTTTCTTCGTCCAGTATCATACCAGGTTCCAAACTTCAAGTGTTTTTTTAATTTTTAGGGTCAATTTTGTGATGTACTCAAAGCGGTGATGATCCCATTGGAAGATTTAGCCAAATTTGGCTACAAGAGCTAAATATGAGCTAAATTTGAAATTCAAGATTGTAAAAGTCTTTTTCTATGTTTTGGGCTACCTTCTTGAACCATGTATACAAATGTGATGATTTTTACTCATAAATCTTGGTCAAGTTTTGTATATTGAAAATCTTGAAAATCACTTGATTTCAACATTTTAAATTTTATTGATGATAATAATAATCGAAACTAGTTTAGGTGACCTAGGTATAGGGTTGATCGGTGGTTATCACCATGATAATTCTAGACGGTTATCCATCTGACATTTCCACATGGAATACGACAAGGCTAGAGTTGTTTCTTCTTCTTCTACATTTGTAACCATTGATTTTGAAGAAAATATTCATGATCAAAGAGAGATGAACACTCAAAACATTTTGCAAGAGGAGATCAAAAGCCCTGAAATGTTAAAGGTATTTAAGAAAATACTAAACATAAACCTTAAAAATTAACCCTAAACCCAAAGGTCTTACATTTTTTAAATTACACCCAAAATTCTAACCCCAAAATTTCAACAACTAATTCCTAAATTTTAAAATGTTAAAATATCAAACACAAACCTTAAAAGTTAACCCTAAACCCAAAGGTCTTACATTTTAAAAATTCAACCCAAAATTCTAACCCCAAAATTTCAACAACTAATTCCTAAATTTTAAAATGTTAAAATATCAAACACAAACCTTAAAAATTAACCCTAAACCCAAAGGTCTTACATTTTTTAAATTACACCCAAAATTCTAACCCCAAAATTTCAACAACTAATTCCTAAGTTTTAAAATGTTAAAATATCAAACACAAAAATCTAAACCTTAAAACTAAAAAAATTTAAATTATAAATCCTATGGCCTAAGATTTATAATTATATCCATCAAGTCCTATAGCCCTAGCCCCATAAACTTAACCCTATAGCTTTATATATAACCTCACACCACAAACTTCTTAAACTTCATAGGTTTGTAAAACTTTTCTGCAAAATTATGTTTTCATAAGTTCATACAAAAATTGCATGAATTTCATAATATGATTAATATGAACGATATTTATACATATTTAATATTTTAAATATTCAAATGAATGAGACATTGTTTTTGTATTACATATGTGAATGTTTTTATTTAATATATAAAAATTACATAATTTTATGCAAAATTTACATCATGATAATTGTACAAATTTAAATTTTTATTTATATAAAAATAGATTATATATTTTTCAAATGATTTTAAAGCTTTAAAACCCATGAGTTTTACACATACAAATTGTTTTATGATTTTTACACAAATTCTATAACTAATGAACCTTGATAGATAGACGGTCTATCCTACTTTCTATCTACTACTACACATAGGTTCCAATTAAAAGAAGGTGACAAATGTCACCATGTGACTCTCAAAGCTCTTGCATTTGGTCAATGCAGAGCTGTGAAAATCTCTTAGGAAAATCCTAATGAAAACAAGTCCTAAGTAGGATTCGTTCAATTCCTCTTAACCCAAAAAGGATTAGGAGTATACAACATACAAACACCATGAAAGATGTCACACTTTGCTCAACATCAAAGTTCTACAACATTTTAATCTTCAAAGGTTTTTAGCAAAGAGAAGTGAAGTTCGTCAATCAGATAAAACGGGGAACATTCTTGAGAGTCCCGAGAAACAAACACCAAAGGAAAGGAAGGAAATTTTCATGGTCGGTTTTTGGCATACCCACTACCCACCCACTTGAGGATTCATCACAAAGCTTAGTCAAAATGGTAACTTTGTGGGTACCCAACTGAGGATTCATCACAAGCTTACTCAAAATGCTAACTTTGCTGAGCATTTTCGTGCATTGGCGCTGTTGAATTTCAAGACTTTTTCGTTACTAGTCTTTTTGTATATGACTAATGAGAGTCCCAAAACATTGAATACTAAATTTGAGTGGGTTTGATCTTTTCCTTACGACACTTGTAGAGGAATGATGATGGATTCATAAGAGCTGGTGGTCACCGAAGCCGAAAGTAATGACCCAATTCTCAAGTAATAAGACTTTTGTGTATGGGACTACATACGAAAGCTCTTCTTATAAAGTATATAACTACTTTTGGTTGGGCACACATAGTGAACTTCTCAAAAAGTTGGGAAGGGACAAAGGACTAACTCTTATTATTATTGCGTCAAACATTCATACAAGTAACGAGTATGCATTGTGAGCATTATCATTATTATCCTTAATGTTGAGGGTTTCTTCTTCCATAAAAAAAAGAACTAGAATCAAATGTGCTACAATGTGACTCACCTTTTCAGTTTAAATAAATGGGAGTTGAACTTTGGGCAAACCATATGGGATAAAACTTTGAAATTTTTGGAATTTTCAAAGTGCAAATATATATTTATAAAAAATATATTATTTTTAAAAAAAAGATGAAGCTGGGGCCACAATTAATGTGGGGTTTGTTGACCAACAACCCACACCAAAAGTTTGAGAGAGGGGGGTGGGAGGGTGGGGGGAGGGGTGGGGTGTAGAATTTGGGATGGGAGGGGGGGAGGGGGAGGAACAACTAAATAAACATCCAAATTTGGGACCCCAAATGTTTTAGAAAATAAAAAAGATTTAGTCAAACAAGCTTCGTGTACACATACATGTAGAATGGAGCGTGTAGAATGGGGCTAGTTACTTGTAACGTAACTGGTATGCACGTAATGTGCAGAATGGGACTAGTAACTGTGCCGTAATTGGTTTGCTCCAAGCGTGCAGAATGGGGATAGTTCCTGGTGCCGTAATTGGTATGCTCGTAGCGTGCAGAATGGGGCTAGTCCTGGTGCCGTAATTGGTATGCTCGTAGCGTGCAGAATGGGGTTAAAATGGGTGCGGTAATTGGGATGCACGTCGCGTGCAGAATAGGGCTAGTTCTTTTACCGTAATTGGTATACTCGTAGCTTGCAGAATAAGGCTACTAGTGCCGGAATTAGTAGGCAGTTAGCGTGCAGAATGGTGACGTCTGCGGCGGAATGTCATAACGGGAGGGCGTAACGGAGGGGAGGCTGATGCGCGCCTTGCACTTCCCGGCTGCTCGCTTGCTCTCTCGCTCACTCCGCTCTCCATCCCTTTTGCTGCAGGACGTGTTTGTTTGCGAGAGACAGAGAGAAAGAGAGCTTTTGTGAAGCTTTTTTTTTTTGCTTTGAAGCTTTCTGGTAGTGAATTTGGCCTGGAAGTCGCACAGAAAAGAAGAACAAAAAGAGAAAGTGAAGAATCTTGCATCTGCAGTTTTTGAACCAGGAATCGAGAAGCAACAAGCAATTAGGAGTTTCCAATTGGGCTCACACTGGTCAGGTAAGCTCTTTTCTCTTTGCTTTTTGGAAGAACTTGTTGTTGTTGTTCGATTTTTATTTTTATTTTTTTTCCTTTGCAAGAAGATTTTTGTGTCTAGATATAATAAGCTGCAGTTTTGTTAGCCTGCAACTTTCGCGGGTTTGGAACAAAGTTCTGTGAACATCTCTGTGTTTGCTGGTGACTTGATCTTTCTCCGCCTTTGAATTTGGCTGCATGATATCAGATGCCGGCTAGCATTAGAGAGGGAAATTTTTTGCATCTCTTTTCTCAAGCTTGTGATCAATTGTAACAGGCAGTGAAAAACTCCGGGGTTTTGAAAAAGCTTTGTCGAACAGATATTATATTCCAGGAGCAGCAGCAGCAGCCGCAGCAGCAGGAAGGAAGGAAGGAAAAAACAAAACGGAAAGCTCCTCCTCTGCAGGAGTGAGAGGGATGGGGGGATTACAGGAAGCACTGGATTTCATACCAAGGTACACGGGTTTGACGCCAGTGACGTTTTTCACGGTTGTAGCGTTGGTGATGGGGATCTACTACCTCATAACAAGTCTGTTGCCACCCGCGCCTGTGAAGACGCCCGTAGTCCTGCCACTGCCGCCTCCTATACAGCTAGGAGAGGTAACCTTGGAGGAACTGGCGGCTTACAATGGCTCCGATCCCCAGAAGCCTCTACTTATGGCCATCAAAGCTCAGATCTATGATGTTTCGCAGTCCAGGTAATTCCTTTCTCTGTGCTCCATTCATCCCCTTGGTTCCTGAAGCAGCAGCAGCACCATCACCAACCCTCCTCATGTCTCGCTTATCTTCTCAGTTTTTCTTCTCTAGCTCCAATGAATGAATGTAGAGTAATCAGATTTTCTTCCAGGGTTATGTTACCACATCAGACCTTTTCCCAATAAGATTTGGTTTGCAGGAATGATTTTCCACACCTATATTTACGTCTTCTTCTGCAACCTGTGCAAATGATATTGCTGATGCACAGCATTAGTACCCTCTGTCACAAACCAGCATGGAATGTGTCTAGTTTTATCAGTCTTGTGATCTCCGTCTGATGTCTCTGGACATGATTGAAGCCATATTCTAGTGCACCACCATCACCCTCTGCTCATGTCTCCCTTATGTTCTCAAACTGCTTCTCTTGCTCCGATCATGAATGAATGTAGAGTGATTAGATTTTCTTCTACAGTTATGTGACCACATGAGACCTGTCCCCCATAAGATTTGGTTTGCAAGATTGAGTTTCAAGACCTAGATTCTTGTCTTCTTCTGCAACCTGTGGGAATTATCCTCCTGATGCATGGCACTCGTACCCTCTGTCATAAACCAGCTCTGGACATGTCTAGTTTTATCAGCCTTGTGATCTCTGTCTTATGTCTCTGGACATGGTTGAAGCCATATCCAGTCAGTGCTGTGATGTCTCAGAACTTCTCTCATAAGATGTAATGTAAAGCTAGCTTGGTTTTCTCATGTCTCTGCAGAGGTGGGTTTTCCTTAGCGATGGTCTTGAGGGTTGTGTTTTGCAGGTTATCAGTTCTCTCTCTTGATAGGATCAAGTCTATGTTCATTTTTTTGTGTTGAAGGTTCTCTCTGGCTAGACAGATTCAAGTCTAGATTTGTGTCTTTTCTCAGTTTTGAACTCCCCAAGCAAGTACCTACATATGAGATGTTACATTCTAGAGGCTAAAATGGGAGTGAGCACTGAGGTGAACAGACACTTCAATGTATGAGAACCTGGGGGATCAGGTGAAGATGTCGGGCAATCGCAAATCCCCTGTTACTGCTGCTGTCCATAGATATTATCTGCCTCCAAAATGTGCAGGGAACCTAATGCAAGGAGACACATGATTCTGATGGAATATTGTGTCAGCTTGATTTAGAAGTTGGGAGAAACTCAGAGTCATGAGGAGTCTAACCACTACAAGGAGTGCTAGATGAGATCTTTGGTTTGAGCAGATGCCAACTAATGTCACAGATATTGCTTTAACAATGAGAAAGGCATCACTTTCTTCTGTAGAGCTGTCAATCCTGCAGTTTAAAAGAAGAGAATTTCTAAATCACATGTGCTTTTGATTGATCACTTGTGCTTTAGTAAACGATTCATTTTTGTGTTGGTCCTGGCCATCAAGCTCTCCACCCATTCTTTAGAAAAGTTTTACATACAATCAAACTAGAGATGAGCACCAAGTCATAATTTCTGGGACCTAACCCACAATATTCTGGAGATATTGAGATGCTTCAATTCTAGCATGTAGAATCCATTGAGTTGGATTTTATGTTCCTTTAACAGTGGCACTTCATAATCCACACAAAGATTGATCTTATGATTTCTGCTTATTGTGGTGCAGGGCATTCTATGGACCAGGAGGACCCTATGCTCTGTTTGCTGGGAAAGATGCAAGCCGGGCACTTGCCAAGATGTCATTTGAGGAGAACGACCTGACTGGGGACATTGAGGGGTTGAGTCCTTATGAACTTGAAGCTCTCACTGACTGGGAATACAAGTTCATGAGCAAGTATGTTAAAGTGGGAGTAATTAAGCCCTCTGCTCCTGAGAGTGTCCAGAAAGAAGCTCCTACAGCAGAATCTGAGGCTGTCAAATCCGAAGCCCCTGTTGAGAGCGATGCACCTGTGGAGACAGAAACAGAGAAGGCAGTTGAACCCGAGCCAACTGCAGAATCTGAGCCAGCTGAAGAACCTGTTCTTGTTGCATAGATGAAGATCCCCTGACACTGCAAATATGGAGCTATATGAGTATGTGCAAATGTGAATAAGGATTAGGTGTCTTTAAGAGGAACCTGTTTTTTTTCAATCCAATGTCTTGCACTCTTTCAGGTGGGTAGGAACTGGTGGACGGGACGATCATGCTGCTGAACCTACTATACCAAAAGCATTTTGCTTTGTTAAACCTGGTGGGGGTCCTGATGGTATGGAGTAAGACCACCTGCTTGTCAAATAGTTGAGTTTTGTGTCAAATACAGACTCCTTCCTTTTCTTGTATATGTAGGGTGCAGTAAGCTTGAGGGAGGGGGGTTTGCTATAGTGCCTTCTTGGACACAGATGTGCCCTGCCTTGCTTTAAAACCTCGGTCACTGTAGTAGCAGGGGTAAATGTTTGTACATTCAGGGTTCTGTTGGATAAAATTTCCTTTCTCACCGCTTGTGCAGCGACATGCAACTTGTTTGTAGGCAGTTGAGAGGTGAGGGAAAATAAAAACCTTTGAACAGGGATTTTGTGGTAGCGTGGCAAGAGTTCTTTGTTTGGTATTTGATGCATCCATCCTGGACCATGTACGTGTATCTTGATGGCCTATTTCTCCTCAACCTACTAAAGAGAAGTAATGCGGAAGAACACCACAGACTTGCTGAACTCTGACTGAACTCAATCTTCAGAAAAGGTTCTTGACTTAGATACATCTTTTTGAGAAAAGGTAAAGTTATAGATTTGATTATAATGGAAGGCTTGATTCAAGAAAAAAGAGTTTTTATCTTGTTCTATATCATACTTGGCTTCAGATTTAATATTCGGTTTAAAAATTTGTGTGAAAGATGCAGAATATAACAATAGAAAACTACCACGTGGAAAATGCAGTCCTTGGAAAGGATTTAACTTTGGTGCGACTGGCTCCTTTTTTCATGCTTTCACCCATGGATTGTATATTTCATTCTTTGGATGTGCTACCATCACAATGAGGTTAACATCAATTATTAAAGGTTGCATGTTACTACACTTGTGCAATTCATAAAATCTTAATTGTAAAAGTTGATTGCAATTATTGTAATTAAGTAAATTATTGTTTTTTTTTTCTTTTCTTTCTCTCTAATGTTGAACCTATTTGTACTTTCATCTGAAGATTTTACAATGTTTATAATTGAAAGGCATATTGAAAAATTTGACAATTCCTTCATTTTGCATTTTTCATAATTCATTAAATTTAGATTAATATTGTTGGTTTACTAAAACAACCTTTAAAATTTACGATTGAACAAAGATTTGAATCCACAATGGTTGCATTAGATTCATGAACTTGTTCAATTTTTCTAGCTCATTGCAACTTTGAAATGCAATGCCCAATTATATGGTGCATATTAAGTTTCAAATGATTTTCTTCCATTAATTTTGAGGTATTTAGTTTTAATTTCTTATTTAAACACTTTTATGGTTGGTTCAATCTAGTGGTGGCAAGTTTCATAATTTGGAATGTTAAATGGGGGGGGAGGGTTCAAGTTATTATGGCATAAACTTGAAATGAAAGTCGAAACCTTTAAAAAAAGTCTTTAACATTTAGGTTTAGGTTCTTTTAGGTAAACAATTTGTGTTAAAAAAAAGGGAATTAAGTTAAACTTTGTAGGTGATTGATTGGATTCAACTCTAGGGCACATGGCCCTTCTTCAAGCACACTAGACGGGCACCAAAATTAGAGCTTGGGGGTTTCTAGGATATTTGTTGGGCTGTTGTTAAATCATCAACTCCTTGATCAACAATCTTCATGTTTTAAGGTAACAATGCAAAACCATTGTCGAGTCACATGATTGCAACCCAACATCAAGATTATATGAGATGTTTGGATAGTCTTGTGTAATCATTTAAAAAAGCTTCCGTTAAATCCCATATGCACTTTTGGATGAAAGATTTTTGGATGATGATGTTGTACAAAGGGACCTAGAACATAATTTTTCTTCCTTGAGGTCCATAATGATGTGAATGGTGTTTTAGAGACGTATATTGAGAGCTAAATGTGCTACTGTTTTTAATGTCTAATATGGTATCCAACATTTTTTTTGTGGGGAACTTTCACAACTTGGTGAATCCAAAAATAGGAAAAGTTTTCAAGTTTCAGTAATTTATAGTGCAAATTTGACCAAACGAACCTTTTTTTAGTGCAAATTTTTTATATTTGTTGCCAACATTTCAACCTAACATATTTCCAAAAAAAACAAAACACCATGATGTTATCTTTCACAAATAATATTATGGTCTTTTCTCACTTATTTGTAGTTTGTATACTCAAGGTCCTTCAAGGCTACTAGAATTGCTCAATGACTTTGCAATGGGGGTTTGTTGAGGTGTTGTGTAATTTGCCTTGAAATTGATTTTGCAGGTTCCTGAAATTGAGTGCAATTTTGGAACCAAGAAAACCACCAAATAAAAACAAAAACTAGTCCAAACAAAGGAATGTTTAGAAAAATTTACAAAATTTGCAACAACATATGACACTAAGTATCTCACTAGTTTGGAATGGATATGGGTTGTGGATCCATGTGGCAAACCACACTGTTAACTAGGATGGATGAAAAGTTGGCAAGTTGAGTAACAACTATTGCACATCTAGCCCCAAATTTCATTTTTTCCACTCAACATGAGTAACATATCAAAACCTTATGTTCCATTTTACAATTTTCTTCAATATTTTTTTTCCATGTTGTTCACCATATGCTATTAGAAATGCTTTGTTCTCTCGTAGATAGTACATACAAATGGGGGACATATAGCACCAAGTGGCTCTAGGATTTGTTATGGAATGTGGAATCATTTTCAAGACCTTTCTTAGTTTTACTTGGTGTTTATACATCTTTTCAAATATTTCTATGCCATTTTAAGGAGGGCATATCATGCACTTCATATGAAGATGGAAAAAAATAGGATAAGTTAACAAGATGAAGTGGTTTGTAACAATGTTTAATTTCTTTCCCCATTTTGTGGTTTCGAAACTTTGGCAACATTTGTTGCCCGCATTTTATGCTTTACAAAATTTGGTAGCCTTATGAATTCAAAGACCTAATAAAAGTATATCCACATGAACATACAACAAGCTTTAGGTTCTTGCCACAAGTTTATGAACCTATGTTACTTAAAATAACCAAATGTAGATAAAAACATTTTTTATGTAGCCAATTGGATTCACCTGCCTTGAAAAAAAAAAACCACCTTGGCATACCATCGCACACACATTGTAGCCATTCCCCTTATTTGGAAAAAATGAAAAACAAATCCTTGCCCACAATCAACATTTCTTTTGAGACAAATTTTTGTAACTCAATGATTCTTTTTGGGGGAAAAAATGAAAAAATTGATGCAAATTCCAAAAAAAAATGCCAACAACAATAATTTTTGCCAAAAATTAGTCATAGATTTGAAAGGGAAAAGGCTACTCTTGATGAATAATTTTTTTACAATAATTTTAATAATTGTAACCTTAAACTCATAAACATTTCCAACATCACAATTTCAAACTTATTTTACAAACTTTCGAACAATCTTTGAAATTATTATGAACATGTTACCAATTTTTTTTGAAATTTTTAATATAAATATCAATGATGTAATCAAGTGTTTTTTTGGTGGTGAATTTCCATTATTTGCAAACACAAAAGGCATCATCAACATGAACAAAATTCACAAATTTTTAGTTTCTTAAAGACCAAAATTTTGCAATGGGTTTAAAGACATATATCCAAAATTTAAAAGTATTTTGACAATTTTATATCTCCATATATGGTCTAAAGGCAAAACATGGCTAAATTTTCTTATGGATGATTTTGAACAACACCAAAAATTTGAAAAAATAATAATATGATAAGTAATCATTGATGTCACTATTATGATCACCAATTTTTAATTCATTCACATTTTTTTTACAAAAATTAACTAAAAATTCTTTTCTAAATATTTAAACATAAACTTGTAATTAAAAAAAAATTAAAAAAATGTTAAATCATGGTAAAAATAGAAAACTAAGATAATTAAAACATATAATTTAAAAAAGATTTGATAAAGAAAAATTAATCAAAAGATTTTAGCATGGATTTTTTTTTCATACACCAATAGGAAAAAAAATGGAAAAAAAGAGGATTTATTATGGGGTTTTTTAGTGTGGCATTATGAACATTCATAATTTAAAAACTTATGCTTTTTATTTTTTAAAGCAACGAAAAAACATACATCTTGTTTTATGTAAATGTATAAGAACTTAATATATTACAATAAACCCCTTTTATAATCACCCCCATTTTAATCATATTCTTGTTTATGTCACACAATTTTTAATAACCATCCATTGTAGTAAAAAACACCATTCTTTGTAATCACTATCACACTTGTTAGTAGCACAAAATATTTGCAAAGCTTTCTTTGTAAATGTGATTATAATCGGGGGAAATCTAGAGTAAATATTAAGGTTTTGTAAAATCTAATTTGCCAATGTTAATGTAGCATTGTGTTCAAGTTGTGTAAACTAACAACAATGAATCTAGTTGAAGAGAAAAAAAAACTTTCTAATGTAAACAAACAAAAGTTATGCAAACTTGCCAAGAAGGTAAAAATTTAATTTAAAAAATCTAATTGACAAGATACACAAGCTAATAGTTACCGAGCTCAAACTCTCAATGCAAATCATCACATTGAAAAAAAAAAATCACAACCTTCTTAAAGTCTAATAATGCATAGTAGAATTGACAATAAACCACATAGGAAATTTAATCAATTGGCACCTTTTTTTCTAGGGGTTTTTTTGTATTTTTTTTGCCTATAGTCACAATCTTGTAAGGGTTTATATGGAATGTGACTATACACATTTAAATCACACTTTGTTAATGTCACAAAAAAGTGGTCACCAAAGGTGTCATAAAGGGGGTTTATTGTACATGCATATTTTGCACATTGGAATTTGCATGCATGAACATCTTGATTTAATCATTAACCCATTAAAATATAATGGGAAACCTACCAAGTTTTTATACATCCATCCCAAGAAATTATGATGAGTGCAAAATGTAATTCATGAGTAATAGATTTAACGCGTCCAAAGTGAACAATTCAACTCATGTGCAAATGTTAATAGTTCAAAATATGCAAAAAAACGCATTAACCCATTTCAATGTAAATAAGATCCATTAAGTTGTTGTGCATGTTTCAATACATAGTAATAAGTGTAATATGCAACATTTGAGTAATGGTTTCAATAGGTTTAAAGTGGATGATTCAACATGTACATACATGTTGATAGTTTTAAAACATGAAAAAACTCAATAAACCATTCGTGTATAATTGCAAAACATTGAGTTGCATGTGTTTCAATATATTATAATAGGTGCAAATTGCAACTTGTGACTAATAGTTTTAACATATTAAAAGTTAATGGTTCAATTCATGTACACATTGTTGAAAGTTGAAAAGATTTTTTTAAAATCACTAATTCATTCCAATATAAATGTGAGGTCTTAAATTATTCCACGTGTTTAATAAATTATAGTAAGTGTAAAATACAATTCATGAACAATGGTCTGAACATGTTAAAAGTGGATTGTTCAATTTACATACCGTGATGATGGTTGAAGAAATGCAAAAAAATCATCAATTCATTATAATGCATTGTGCAAATAATGTTAAAGGCTACCCCAATTTTCGTGTCAGTAATTTGAATTTTTTAAAAAAAAAAAAGGTTCAAACTATATTCATAAATGAACAATGTGATGAATATTATAACTAAAAACAATATTGGCATTAATTAGTGAACAAGCCTATTACAAATTTAAAACGACCAAATGTGATTGAAATGTGATTGAATCAAATAATAGTCGCAATGTGAAGGGATGGGAAAAATATAAGATTTCTTCTTGTGATGTAACTTTTTAATCTGATTGTCATTTTGTCTCAATTGCCCACATGTGATTTGACCTTAAAACACACTTTAAATGAGTGTCTAAGGAGGAAGAGAAAATGGAGTAATCCTATGAGTCAAGAGCCATAAATTGGACCTAAGGCCTTTAGGTGAAGATCTAGAACCAATTCAAACCAATTTGAAGTGGTATTTACATGGCATCAATTTGAAAGGAAATTCAATTGGTGCGGACCAAAAAATGAAGTTAAAAGGAAAGTTCATGGTTTGGAAAACCAAGATGTAAATTAGGTTTTAATGTTGTTTCTTTCATTGTTTTTTTTTCATTTGTTTTTGAAGTTGAAATCTATGCAAGAATGGAAGACATTTTGTGGATTGAGAACATTGTTGAAAACACACCCTCCATTTACATTTTGAGCACATGTAATGTTGACATGGCTAGATTTGTAGATTCACACAAGGTTGTTGCTTGAAGGAACACATTTTCAACTCTTGCAAGTGGACAAAATGAAAGTTTTTTAGAAACGAAGATAGAAAGTTTTTGTTATGGAGGATTGAAATAATGCCCATTTTCACAAGTTGAAATAGCTTTAGATTCCCAATAAATTTTTAAATCAACTCCTTCCCCAAAATAAAGCAACAAAGACAAATGTGATTGTAGTTATGACACAAAAGGAAGATGAAGAAAGTGAGAAAGCTGGAAAAAATTGAGGGCAAATGATAAAATAATGCATTTAATTATGAGAAGAAATGGAGCTTGAATTTGACCCCAAAAATGTGAAAAATGATAAATTCCAATCTATGTAAAACCTTAATCATGTTTTTTTATGATAATTTTTTTGAAAAGATTTTTCTTTCAGATCTAAAACTTGGATGGAGTGATAATTTTTTGGAATAAAAAAATAATGACTTGATACATTACCATGGTTCAAAACAAAGACCACCAATATTTTCTCCCTATGTTCATCCATTGTGTGTATATAATAAAAAACAAGAAGAATAGCATGAAAAAAATGAAACAATAAAAATGTCACTTATTGTACCTTTTTTTTATATACAAATTTAATGTGAAGAAGAAGGTCCAATTCAAGAATTCAATTTGTTTCAATTTGTGTCAAATTGGTCCCTGAGATTTTACACCTTGGACCATCATCTAAAGTAGTTCTAAATAAATTCTGCATAATGAATCAATCCACTGGAAGAAGAGTTCTAGGACGCTGAATAATGCACAATTTTCATAGCCATGGTACTAGCTCTGGAAGAATCTAATAAACACTGTCAAATGGTATTTATTGATTGCCCCCTGATTCTGATGGGCTAGATAGTTTGATTGGTCCAAGTGGGTTGCTATCAGTAGTCTCCCCCACCTACTTCCAATCCCAATTTCAATTTTATGGGTGAGGTTGAAAAAAAATTAGTAACTAAAACTTCGGTCGTGAAAAATACTTTTTGCAAGGTCACATACTTAGCGTTGGTGGAAATGCTCTTCTTCCTAATAACTAAGTAACAATTACTACCAGGAATGATGCATTTTTGCAACAGGAGAACAGTACAACATGAATAGGTTTGGAACCGAAACTATGTATGATTGCTACATAGCTATGAAATCTATGTTTTTGGTTGTAAAATTATTCTCTCACCCTTCAATTATCTATGCAAGCTTCACCATTCTCCTACCATGAACTAAACACAAACAACACTAAAACCATTCCAAACCAAAAGCCTTTCAAAAACTAAAACTTCAATTTTAATAAACTTTGCATTCATACAATAACTTTGTACAAGTGAAGGTGTCTCTCAAGGTCACAAACACCCATTTATATACCAACCAAAAGGAAACTAGTCAAGAAACTTCCTAAAGTTTATCCACCACATGGTTCCCCATGTGATTCCACAATTAATCACAATGAAACAAAATCACATGGTCCCGCATGTGATTCCACAATTAATCACAATGAAACAAAATCACATGGTCCCGCATGTGATTCCATAATTAATCACAAGGAAACATAATCACATGGTGCACATGACTTCCACATAAATTAATATGTGAAAGTCAATACACCATGATCAAATTATGGAACCCTATCACTCAACTTACCCCTTTAAACAATTACCTAAGTAATTATGTAACTATATCAAGTTACACATCAAGTTACATCACTCCCAAACTCATTATGGATTTCGTCCTTAAAATCACATATCCAAAACCTTCTTCAACTTGTCATGATTAATGCGGTCTGTATATGGTGAACCATCAACATTTTCAAGCTCATAAAATCCATTATCAACAAACACCTTCTTGATAACAAAAGGTCCAAACCACTTGGGTAATAATTTCTTATAAGCCCTACGATGATGTCGAGCGTCAAATATCATGACAAGGTCACCTTCTTTAAACTCCTTTTTCTTCACCTTCTTGTCAAAAACCTTTTTTTGTTGAGCATGTGCGACTTAAATGGATTGGTGGGCTTTCAATTGTAATTTGTCCAATTCGTTAAGTTGCAACAATCGATGGCGTTGGGACTCATCCAAAGGAAGTCTCATCGTTGTGGTAGTGCGTAAAGTCATTACTTCTAGCTCAATGGGTAAAAACGTTTCCATCCCATAAGTTAAATGAAAAGGTGAGTACCATGTGGCAGTTTTGTATGTGGTGTTGTAAACCCACACAACATGGTGGATCTTGAGATCCCAATCACAAATGTTCACATGAACCTCGGCCTCTTTTGCCAACATGGAACACAATGTCCTATTGGTCTTTTCTATTAGGCCATTAATGTTAGGCTTATACATAGTGGTAAACCTATGTTTCATTGCAAGGCGTGCTAACAAGTTTTCCACAACCTCACTCAAAAACTGGGGACCATTATCAAAAACAATTTCAAGTGGTGTCCCAAATCGAGTAAAAACTCGTTCATACAGAAATCATGCTACTTCATGTTTCATTGAGGACTTCAAGGCACGTACTTCTGCAAATTTTGTGAGGTAGTCTGTGGCAACCGCAATTGCAGGGCACGAGATGTACACATTTGGAGATGGGTACAGGGGCTACCACCAAGTGAAAATTGCTCCAGAAGATCAATTGAAAACCACATTCACCACACCTTAGGGGACATTTTGTTACACAGTAATGCCCTTTGGGTTGTGCAATGCTCCAAGGACATTTCAACGTTTAATGAACAAGGTCTTTGATCCATTATTGGGCCTTTTTCTACGGGTTTTCATTGACGACTTTGGAGTTTATAATGATAGAGCTTTTCACCTTGCCAAACTTGAATTAGTCTTTCAACGCTTGGATAGTTCGGGAGTGACTTTGAGCCCTAAGAAAACCACAATTGGTTTTTCAGAAGTGAAGATGGTTGGACACATTGTGTCAAAGGATGGGGTAGCCACAGATCCCGAGAAGCTTGATAGGATTTCAAAGCTTCCCTTTCCCACCACGAAGAAAGCCCTTCGAGGTTTTTTTGGGATAGTGGGATATTATCGCAGGTTCATACACATGTTTGCAACAAAAGCACGTCTTTTAACACAATTCTTGCGTGAAGATGCACCGACACCAATGGAGGTTGAGGTGTCAAGATGGGCATTCGAACAACTGAAGTCAGCTCTCCAAGTTACGCCAATCCTTCGGACTCCAGATTGGAACAAACCATTTTTAGTATATTGTGATGCATTCGGAGAAATGGTGGGGAACACACTATCACAATTGGACGAAAATGGGCACAACCATCCCATTCATTTTGCTAGCAAATAATTAATTTCAACAGAGAAGAATTATATTGTGATCGAACTGGAAGGTCTTGTAGTTATTTTCTTTTTTAAGAAGTTTCGCCATTACTTGTTGGGGTACAAGGCCAAAATTGTGACAGATCACAAGGCCTTAACCTACTTGGTCAACAAGCCCAATCCAAGTGGCGACTTGCTCGATGGTTACTTTTGATGGAGGAATTTAACATTGACATTGTCCATTGTCCAGGGAGGTGGCATGACAATGTTGATGGCCTTACAAGAGCATACGAAAGAGTGGGTGATGTTTCAAAGGATGACGACTTTCTGGATGCTGCAATCATGTCCATTAATGCAAAAGAAGCACCTGAAGAATATCGGGAGATCATTCAATACTTAGATGGCATGAGGTTTTTCCAAATGGAGCCACAAAGGCAGTACGAACAAGAATTGCGCACTAGAGTCAAAATTATTCAATGATTAGTAATCAACTCTATTTCCAAGGGAGGGATGATGTTTTACGACGAATCATTAGAAAACGTGACACCTCACGTCTTTTGTATGAGTTTCATGATGGGTTTTGTGGAGGCCACTTTACGGGACAAATACTGCAGAAAAGATTTTGCAAGCATGTTACTATTGGCCCACCCTTTTCAAGGATGCCTATGATTATTGTAGGAGTTGTGATGTATGTCAAGCCTATGCACAAAGGTCTACTGTGAGTGGCCTTTTACATCCCATACCACCATTAAGAGCTTTTGAAAAATGGGGAATTGATTTAATGGGCCCATTGCTAATGACTAGGAAAGGGCATCGATTACTTCTTCCAAAATTTTTTCACTAAATGACAAAGGGTATCGGTCTTTCTTAGTTACTTTGTTTAAAGCTTTGTGTGACGCACTCCCAACTCCTTGAAGGACTCAAATGTGAGTCCAAGTGAAAGACAATGGAAGAGGGAGGAGTCGGGATGCGCTCCCTAGCTCACAACACTTGGAGGGGTAGAGGGGCGTGTTGGAGCTCCGGGATGGGACTAGGAAGAATTGACAAGCTTATTCACTCACATGGGCCTGCACACAACCCACACAAAGTGG
>Ga0209208_10004516_pt1 | contig 19700 bp, 16 predicted proteins | sample S1TSphfallax_3_FD_187694 | JGI IMG/M metagenome (GOLD analysis project Ga0209208, IMG submission 187694) | Host-associated microbial communities from peat moss isolated from Minnesota, USA - S1T2_Fd - Sphagnum fallax MG (SPAdes) (version 2) | ecosystem: Host-associated > Plants > Peat moss >... | reverse complement strand
AAACTATTTTTCTCTATCATTTTGAAATTGATGGCTTGGCTAAAAGAATGGTAGAAACAATGAAAAAACATTTATGCAAATACATATTACGAATGGGACATACAATTGATGGGGACATATAATTACCATGGTTGGCCATGGGATACTAATTTAGTAAACAAATATCCTTTTCATCACTTTCCTTTTATTTTTTGTTTCATGGGTGTGAATCCCAATTACTAGCATCCGTTCATAAAGATGTGGCCAATGTGATTAATCTTGATGATCCTAATGTGTGAATTCAAGCTTGTGTGCCAATGTGCAACCTTCTTCAAAATAATCATGCCTATGGCAATGGAGAACTTGACCATTTCACAACACCAAAATAAATTATGATATGCCATAATCCATAAAGACAAAGTATTAATCCAAGGTTCAAAGGTTTAAACCAAAGGTAAAGGATGGGGTTCACATTGTAGCCAATGTACTAATCTCATCATGTTTGAAACCAAATGACCTTTCATGCATTACCTTGCCACAATATGTTTTATTTGATCATAGGTTTGGATATTTTGGTGTAAAAGGAGTTTTACCCCAATTTCAAAGGGCAATTTGTGTGCATGTTTTCATGTGTGTGGTTTTGCTAGTTTCAATAATATTGAACGTCAATATCGTAATACATAATAGTTATTAAATATTTATCATATGGCATTAGTTTTTTGTATTTTATTATTTTTTAGTGGAACCCAAACTAATGTGAACAAAGTTTTGGATTTTTCATGTTTCAAAGGTTTATCCCCATGGTGTCATTCTGGAGCTTCATTTTTCACGTTTTGAAATTCCGAAACATATAAGAAGAACATGATGGTTGTTTTGTGATTTTGTTGTGTGTTTTGAATTTAGATTCTTGTGGCTTAAAAATGAACATTTAAAAAAAAAAATGTGCATGTATTCATGATATCATTGTTGTAAATTTTGATAGTCTTGCACACATGTTCCAAATCTTTCATAATGAAACACATGTACAAACTTAACAAACATAAAAAGAGAAAAAAATAAATGCATTTGTGGTCTAACAAATGCTTATAGAAATAATGTGCAATCTAGAGATGGATCTATTACAACATAAAACAAAAAGAATATTCAATTAATCTAATAAATGAAAGTCAATCCCAAAAAATATATTTTTTAAAAGGTGGAAATTGTCACTAGAAATAAATAATAAAACACATCCATTCAGTTTTTTTGTGAGTCCAAAAGTTTCAACCGATGTTGGGCGATTTGGTTTTCATCTTAGTTTTCAGTCCAATTCTTACATTAAGAACCATCATGTATCGCGTTTGGTGAGTACTAGGCTAAAAATCGACTTTTAGGTTCTCACAAAAATAAGAACAAATTCCCACAATAACTGGTCTCAACAATTTTTATAAAAAAACTAAGACCCAGGTTCCCATATGGGTTGAACCTGGGTTTGGTTTTTAGCCCAATAGGTAATAGAGTTTTCCATAAAATAAAGAAAAAATAATCATAAAATCTTGAAGAGGACGAGATTTTAAAAACCTATTGAAAAAAATACAATGGATTTAAATGGAGTTCAATGGGAATTCAAACTCTAAATTTTGTCATGTCTATTTTGGCTTGATCGCCTTTAACTAATTAGTATTGTTCACTACTGATGTTGGTTGTTTTGTAGCTATAAATATTTTCAAACCATGTGCATTAAATCTTAAGTTTCAACATTTTATATATAATAATTATTTTACAATAATGAGTTTAAAGCTTGAAAAAAGGTTAGGGGATGAAAGAAGGGCGAGCCTCAAGCATGGTCAAAGCAACATCACCTTACGAAAAAATCCAATAAGTAGGAATTTTTTTAATTCCTTATTTTTTATTTTAAAAAAAGTTGAAAATCAGATTTGTGCAAACTTGTTTTGAAAACCAACTATTCTCAAATGAGTGAGAACCAAGTACTTTGATAATTAGATCATAATATTTTTTTAAATATTGAGAATTGGGTTGGTTTTCTCCTACACTATTTGTTTTGAAAAATCAAGAACCGGCCTGGTTATCACATAAAAGCATAAAAAATTGGAACTAGTTGTTTTTAAAAAAAAGTGAGAATCGCCCAACATTAGTTTCAACCCACCTTTCAAATACAAGTTGAAGCAAAAAAAGAAGAAAAATGAGAGCTTCAAGTTGCAATGGGAAGGAAAACACCAACAACATTCTATTGCCAACAACTTGTTATTAGGAAATGGACTATTTGCTAGAAATGGTTTCAAGATTATGAAAAATATAAGAATGAAAAGGTGCGAAATACATTATACAAGTTTAAAGTTTACATATTGATAACTTATTTGGATGAAAATATCAAACATTGAAATAGGTTATTAAAATTTGACAATTCAATACCTAACCCATATGAGGGTCTTGTTCATTCTTTGGATTCAACTTATTAGGTGGGTAGGTTTTTTGAAAGTTCAATAGTCAACAATTGTGTTATTTTAATAACCTTATTGATAATAAGGCATTTTTTCAATAACTAGCCAATATTGATGTCTAGCATCTACATGCCAACATGTTCACATGTCGAATTATTTTGTGGGTATCGGTTGCCGAGTGGTTTCCTCAAGCTTCATATTACATGGCATGACTTTTTAGATATTAGATGGAATTGAGTTTGGACAAGTAAATTTGCACATGAGAATGCTTTTTGAAAGGTTAGTGAGAATTATGATTCGTTTTCATTGATTGGTCATATGATTGTGCCACGTCATGATAACATTTAATGGATCCCCATTATACATTGCATGCATGATTTCATGTTTATTGATATGTCTTATGTTATTATATCAAGTGTGAACTTCTTAACCAATTAATGTTTCTTTCAAAAATTAGTTTTTGTAATTTAATTGAATTTTTGATAATAAAAACTATTCAAAATTACCCACAACTCAAGTTGAAACATTACAATAATGCTCCATTAAACCCCAAGCTTTGCAATGGTACCAAGAATATGGCCAAAGACAACGGTTTCAGAAATATAAATGTGATAAGCAAAACAAATGCAACACACAAAACAAACAAACTACATTCATTAACATATAGATGGAAGAAATATTGTGCACATTATTTTGGATGTGGGTAAATATGTTGTAATAATGTATTATGTGATAAAAATATAACATTACCATGTATTATAAATTACAATATCATAGTATGATGATGTACATTTCTTGTAAATATTAATATGAACCAAATTATCAAGTTATCCAACCATTGAAAATACCATAATGTAATGACTTTTTCAATAGTTTGATAACAACTTGATGGGTAACATTGAATGTCATTACTAAGGTGACTTATAAAATGTAATGTATTAGGTTAAATAGTAAGATGCTATAAATTAATAATGTTCATTTATGGTTTATGAATGATTTGTTAGGATTATGGCGAGTCATCACCAACAAGTCGTGACACAAATTAATCACATAATTTAATGATTTATTTAGTCTGAGTCATGCACAATTAAATGGGAAAAGTTTTAGAATTAAACATGATGAGTCATATAAGGTGTAAGGCTTTAATAAAAAAATTGTTTAAGTTTATATTGTTTAATATATAAATGGATGTTTGGGGATAATTGAGGACATCTTTTATTATTATATATTATTAATAATAAAATAATTTTGAAATTGAAAAAACTATGATTTTTTTTGAGTTTTTTGTGCACAATTTTGTAAAAACATAAAATTTATGATAAGAATGATGATTATAACAAATTAAACATGCATAGAAGTTAGATATGTGAAGAATTGTTTGTGAAACAAAGGACATATCTCCCCCATAACTATATAACAAAATACATAGTTTCAATCCTTCAAACAATTGTTTTCATAGTCTTTTAATTCATATTGTTCAACATTTTATATTTATGGATGGGGATGAGGAAATATTCAACACATCTATTGAATGTGGTAAAACATTGCTACAAACCCAAATTTGGCAAGTATGGGTGTGGATATTTTAACACAATAATTCATATTACATATTCAATTTGTACACAACTTATGCATGATGGAATCATCGTAGATGTATCAATCTTTTTCTTAAATTTAAAGTTGGTTGCTTTAATATTTAAAAAAAAATTGTAAATTGATATTGCTTTCATAGAGATAGGACTTGGAGGTGACAAATTAGGTAGTGGGTTTTCAAAAATAAGGTTAACACCTTAAGAGTGAGGTGTTCTTGGAATAAACACCTAGTTGACTTGGTGATATGCCCTCTAGATACATTCAAGGTTTTCTCCCAATGTTTTATGATGTCAAGTAATTTTTGCATGACTTGACATGAATTTTGGAAGATTCACATTCATGCAAAATTGTTTACAAAATAATGATTGTAAAATCCATGAGTTAGAGATGGGTTAGATATTTGACTAATGAACAATTACAACAAAACACTAAGTTTTCTTTCTTGTGGGGTCAAGCTTGATAAACTTCTTGGACTAGCATTTAACATTACGTCAAAAACATGTTTATCTCCAACTCATACTTTTGCTTGTATGGCATACTTCATGAGAACATTTGGGTTAACCTATTTCCAAGAGATTTGTCTTCCCATGCTTGTGGGACTTTGTGATGAAGGGTGTTTGCAATAGGACCATACGCAAAACCTAATAATAATAATAATAATAATAATAACACTCCGATTGGCTATTAAGTTACAAGTAAAAGAGCCATAACTTTTGACCTAAGTTACATTAGCAAGCTACTAGTTTTTAAAACAAGGTACCATCACCCTCGGCTCCGCTCTCATTGGTCTAGTGATTATTTTGTAACCTTTTTTCACCTTTGGGGGTGGAGGACAATTGACTTAGTCTTTTTGTGGGACATGTCACTAGCTAACTTGTGACACATTTTGGGTTGTGTGTGTGTTTGTGTGTGTGTGTGTGTGTGTGTGTGGTAAGACCTAATTGGCTTCAAATTGGTAGGGATGATACGATAGAGTGCCCTAGCAAAGATGCCAAAGACATCCCAAGACTTTTGGAGGGCAAGGATGTAGGGAGTGGGGGAGGTGGTGACTAGGGGACCTCTTTCTTCTAGGGGAGAAACATGTTCTAAACTCTAAACAAAACTTAGGAAAGCGCCTTCACAAACTCTTCTACATGTAAAAGCACTAGGAAAATACAAATAAGAAAAATTCACTAGCAAAATTCCTATTTGGAAGGCACCTTATAGCAATCAATATAATTTCTCATAGAAAAAAGAAAGGGTTTAATAGGTAGTAAGTAACCCTCCCTCTCATACTCCTTTGTGATGTATATGTATCTTTAAGTTCATAGTGATGTTCATCTTTGTGCTTTTACTATGGGTAAAGCCCACTTGTTAGGGACGTTCCCAAATGTAGGGTCACATGCATGCAACACTATTGCATGATCTTAGGCCATTATTTTGGGAACGTCCCTTAGCCTAGGGGCTTTACCCTTGGCTAGAAATTTCCTCTTGGGAGAGAGAGCAAACTAGTTTGTAGAATATCCCTCCTTTAAAAAAAAAAAAAAGAGGGATATAGAATATTAAGCCTATTCCTTAATAGTGGGAGATGCAAGATGCCGCCCTCGAAGAATAGGCGTAATATTCTTCCTCTTTTTAAGGAGGAAAAAATAAGGTTTTATTCTCAATCACACCACGTAACCCTCTTGTCCATAAGTTTTTTCAAATGAATATGTACGTAAAATGTGACAAAAGGGGGGCAAATGAGAACATTTCTCATAGTTCGTCTATGCAAAACATTTATTTATTAAAAATTTAGATTGAAGATCATGGTTTGAAAAAATGGGTTTATTCTAGGTTTCCTCCCCTCAAAATTTACTCTGGCAAAAACCATGGGTTTATCTAGGTTTCCTCCCCTCAAAATACCAAACTTTTCTAGCCAAAAAATAATTTTTTAATTTATGTGGTGGGGGATCAATTTTTTTGTGAAGCAATAAACCATATAGGTTACCCTAGGGTATGTCCTATGGTTCACTAAATAATCCTTAAAAAAATTCATTAATTTTTCATTAAAAAATTGAATTGAGTTTATGTGAAAATATGAGGCTATTGTGGTATTGAAAAACCTAAATAACTTCACTACCTATCTCATAGCCACAAAATTCCATTGTAGACTAATGTAAATCAGAGTTTTTTTTATTAGTGGCGAAATTTGAGCACGTGGCGAAAAGAAATAAAGAAAGACAAAAAGGGCAAAAAAAAAAAGGGCCTGTGACTTGTAGAAAGCATGCTTTTGAAAAAAACATGACCCAAAGTCGTCGCCATATTTGGGAGAAAAACATTTAATGAAATTGCCATATTTAGACCGTAGGTTCTTGCATGTCAATCTGTATGTATATAGGCTAGGGGAGTTAAATTTTGTTTTTGAACTTTTCTCTCTAATCTTTAGCCAAATTTGGCTAAGTCTTCTTGTAAATGATTGCCAATCCAACTACCTCACAAAATTGAAAAAAAAAACCCTACTCTATAGATCATAAATTTTAAAATTTAGAAAAAAAAATTATTATTTTTTGAAAAAACATAAACCTTTGCTCTAGATCATGAATTATTTTTGTATTTTTGTATTTTTTGAAAAAACATAAACCTTGCTCTAGATCATGAATTATTTTTGTATTTTTGTATTTTTTGAAAAAACATAAACCTTGCTCTAGATCATGAATTATTTTTTATTTTTTATTTTTTGAAAAAAACATAATCATTTGTTTTTGTGAATGTGGAAGATGATGACCTTAGGGTAGAGTAAAAGTCACCTGAGGATGTTAGGTAGTACCTTGGCAGGCTAATTTACATTATTTTGGAATTATTGTTGATTTTTTAATAAAAAATTAAAAAAATAATTTTTTTTCCCAATAATTGTTTTTTTGGCAAATGAAAAAGAGATATTTTTTTTGGAAATATTTAACAACATTTAAGAATATTTAAGAATATTTAAATGTTTTTGACATGGAATCTTCAAAAAAAATAAATTTAACAATTATTTGACAGACGTGTGTTGAAGCTGCCCCCTAGTTCTAGTTCTACCCTAGTACAGATAAAGCCTTGTATGTTTAACCTACATGGGTGACCAGGGGCTAGGGTGAAGCTTTTTACACTCCATGTAATTTAATTGGCTCATTGGATAAAGCACTTCCCCGGGGTGTTTTTGTGATGTAGCTGAACTGGCGAGCATCCATGATATAGTTTAGCCAAATTTGGCCCATAAACAGGAAATGAAAGTTTTATAATAAATAAAAAAAGTGTAAGATTTTTCATTTACATTCCTGGCTACATGTTATAGCCAAATAAAGAAATTGGACGAAAAATTTCAAAAAACTGTAGTAATTTGGCCACTAGCAAAACAAACAAAAAACACATATATTTTTTAGCCATTTATAAGTTTTTAAATATCCAACTTGCCATATTTTAGCCAGAAAAAAAAAAGGGGGGGGCTGGTGCTACTCCCCCGAAATTTCCTAAGTGTAGGGTAACTTAATTGGAGGGCAACACGTTATGTCTTGAGTCACCAAGCGACCAGACTCACAGTGATTTTTTTTTGGCGACCGAATTTCGACCTGGAAAAAAATGATTTCTACCTATACAAAGGATTTTTAATGGGTAAAAAAAAAAGAAGGTTCCAAATTAGCCAGATTTCGAAAAAGAAATAAAATTCAAATCGCCAGATTCTTATGAGAAGTTCAAGAAAGTAGCCAGAAATATGGAAGAATTCTGTTTTTTTTTCTTTTGGGGGGCTACTTTCATATCTAGTATGTAGCCAAATCTGGCTAAAGCATCTTATGGACGATCGCCAGCCACTTCAGCTACATCACAAAATTGCCAAAAACAAAAAAAGGAAGAAAAAAAAAAAGAAAAAAAATCCCTGGACCCAGCAGAGACAAGAGAAGAAGCAGAGCAGGAGTGACAGAAGAGAGAAGAGAAAGGGAAGTAGCGGTAGCGGCAACCAGAGAGAGAGAGAGAGAGAGAGAGAGAGAGCAAGGGGAAAACAAAATCAGTGTTATGTGAGTGAGCAAGTGCGCAAGATTGTAGAACAAGGTTGGTGTTTGTTAGTAGCATTGACCGATTGGGAGAATACAAAAGCACAAGAGGAGGAGAAGAATAAGAAGGAGAAGAAGAAGAAGAAGAAGAAGGACGGTGGCTGGGGTTGTGGGTCATGGGTGGGTTGTTGCAAGCGCCTGTGGATTAGCTTTTCTGTTCCGAAGAATAGTTTTTGTATAGGGGGAGGTGCTTTCATAAGAGGTTTTGTTTAGTTTTTTTGGAGTTTTGGTGGTGGTGGTGGTGGTGGTGGTGGTGGTGGTGTGTGTGTGTGTGTGTGTGTGAGAGAGAGAGAGAGAGAGAGAGAGAGAGAGACAGAGAGGTGGGGTGGAAGAAGTGGGGATTGAGGGAGGGAGGAAGGGTTTGGTTTGGTTTTTGGAGTGAGAGAGATTGGAGAGAAAGGAGGATTGAGGATGGGGGGTTGGCAGCTGGGCTCTCATATAGTAATAGTGCACTCATGTGATTTGGAATCTTCTTGTTGCTTGGACCGTCCTCATTATTCTCGTTGTATCTGTGGCCGCCGCATCGTGGAAGCTCGCCCCTCCTATAGACCTAAGTCGATGAAGCCATGGCAGGAGGCTTTCCAACTTTCTAGCACAACTTTCAAATCTCAGGATTGTTTGTAACACAGAGACACCGAAAGAGTGTTTGTCACAGAGAGACACAGAGAGAGATTGTTTGTCATAGAGAGAGAGAGAGAGAGAGAGAGAGAGAGAGCTCTCTCTTCTGGAGAGAGTCTGAGAATCCTTCCGAGAATCAAAGCTTGGAGGAAAGAGAGAGACACACAGTTTGCCTTTCATTTCAGAAGATTTCGTTCGCAGGTTTGTGAGGGGAAACGAGAGAGAGAGAGAGAGAGCTCCCTCTTCTGGAGAGTCTGAGAATCCTTCCGAGAATCAAAGCTTGGAGGAAAGAGAGAGACACACAGTTTGCCTTTCATTTCAGAGTATTTCGTTCGCAGGCTTGTGAGGGGAAACTAGAGAGAGAGAGAGAGAGAGAGAGAGAGGAAGTTTCTGTTGATAACAACTTGTTGTAATAGGTAGCAGCTTTGGCCGTGGGTCATGGGGAAGGGTGAGGAGAAAGTGACGATGTCGGAGACTCTCCCATGGGTGGGGCGCCCGCACTTCTCACGTTGTATATACCACCGGATGGTAGATGATCGAGCAGCTCCTCCTCTCCTCAATTTCATTAACAAGTCCAGGACCACGCCGCTGGGCCTACTCTTCACTCCGCATGTGTCTCAAGACCCAGCGAAGATGACCAAGAAGCCCAAAGCAAGGTCGCTGGAGAGCAGCCCCGTGAAGAAGTGCACTCACGCTGACCACGACCACCCTACACATACTTCTCTGTCTCGTTCGGGAATCACCGATAGTACCAGACCCAAAACTCCTTTGACGAAACAGAGGAGTGCCGCTGCCACCGAGACAGATTTCCGCAGACAATCGCACAAGACCGAGTTCTCAGAGTTCACTCCGGAACCTCTATGGTCAAAGGTGCGTTTGATGATTCTGTGTCTCTCCTTGGCAAACTGTTGCAAAAAGCTCTGATTGCAGCCATACCCACGTCTCCCCTGGCCTGTGATCTGCAATCACAGGAGCACAGGTTGCCATGGGCTCAGATTTGTTTTGAAAATTTCTCTTTGATTTCTGGGCTTTTGATTATGTGGCATGATGTGTTTTTTTGCATTCTCTTTGGTTTCTGAGGTTTTGATCGATGCCACATGATGTGTGCATGTGTGTGTGTGTGTGTGTGTGTGCATGTTTTTTGGGCTTTTGTACAACAGTATCTTGAGACAGGTCCACATGCTATGGAGTTGGCAGACAATTGGATAGTTGATATGTCACAGCTGTTTCTTGGTCACAAGTTTGCTACTGGCAACTGTAGCCGACTCTACCATGGAATCTACAAGGACCAGGAGGTTGCAGTGAAAGTAATCAGGCAACCTGAGGATGCAGAGGACAAAGCAGCAATACTGGACCGACAGTTTGTGCAAGAAGTTTCTTGTCTGTCATGTCTTCATCATCCAAACATTGTGCAGGTAGGTTGGTGGTGGTACTCTCTTTGTCTCTTCCTTTTTCTTGGTATGACCAGCTGGACAGAGTTGATACGTACAACCAGCAGTTTTCCTCTCCAATCTTCAGCAGTACCCTCACACTTTTGTATAGAGAGTTGTTACTATCATTTATTGCTAATAGGGTTTTGAGGTTGTGCAGTTTGTGGCAGCCTGTCGGAAGCGGCCTGTGTATTGCATTGTCATGGAGTATGTGCCAGGGGGTTCATTGAGGTCCTTTCTTGAGAAAAATAATCCTGGGTCCATACCTTTGAAGACTGTAGTGATGATGGCGCTTGATGTTGCTCGAGGAATGACTTACTTGCATTCACAGGGCGTGGTTCATCGTGATCTGAAGTCAGATAACCTTGTCCTGACGAAGGAGCTTCATGTGAAACTCGCAGATTTTGGTGTAGGTTGTCAGGAATCGCAATGTGACCTCTTCAATGCGGATCTTGGAACTTACCGCTGGATGGCTCCAGAAATGATCAAGCATAAGCATTACTCCAAGAAGGTGGATGTTTACAGTTTCGGTATTGTGTTGTCAGAACTTGTCACAGGTCTCGTTCCTTTTCATGATATGACTCCTGTACAGGCTGCATTTGCAGTTGTGAACAAGGTAATATATTACCTTCTGTGTGACACATTTCCTTTCTGATCAACCAATTATCATCTTGCTTGCTTTTGCCCCTGATGCAAGACCAGTGCTTTTCATGATGCAATGTGAAGATGTAAATGCCTTTCTTAGCATGTCATCTCATTGTTGTTAAGCCTTTTCTGTGGAATGGTTGATGACTGCAGAATGCAAGACCAGTGCTACCAGATCACTGCCCAGTGGTGCTGCGGCGGCTTATGCAGCACTGTTGGTCAGCCAACCCAGAGAAGCGTCCCAACTTCAATGAGATTGTGAACACACTGGAACAATTTGAAGCCCACTTGAATGACAATGGTATGAAGTTCAGCACATGGCATGGTCCACATGAGCATGCCAGTAAGTTCTTGCGCTGTTTCCAAGGCTTCTCTACGGAGTCTCCCTATGAATGATCTCCAACTTGTACTTATCATTCTTTTAAAAACTGGAATAGCATATGATGCTTCTATCCTCATCCTTGCTCAATTGATGTCTCGGTTTGAGTTTCACTTGTGGGGTTGTTGGAGTTTTGGCAACCCTGTCCCTATGTCCAATGGTATATAATCATCTCGGGTACTTCACTTATAGTGGTTTTTTTGAACTTGAAAACTACCCCACAAGCAGCAACAAGAAAGCAGATGACCATAAGTGTCCTTCGTGATGGGTGTGGAGTGGGGGCTGGGGGAGGGGGCCAGGGGTGGCAGGGGGACTTTGGGTTGTTGTGCTGGATGTTACCACAATTGCCAATTGTGGTTTAGTTGGAGCACAATAGGGGAAACTAGTTTTTTCAACATGGTGGGAATGAGTTGAATTCTGAATTCTTCAGGGCAGAGCACCATGTTCATCCACAGGAGCCTAGTGTCATTTGAAATTTGGTGTTAATTGTTGGGCACTTATGTTGTCCTTACTATGACTGGTAGAGATGTCCACCTTAGATGTCCACCTTTCATATGGAGTAGCCCTAGGAGTTGATAGCATGGGTAGTTCTTTGTGAATTGTTAAGAGGTATGTGGCTACCTAGTACTAGCCATGTGTCTATTATTGGGAGCCTATTCAATTACTATGCTATGTGATGTTTTGAAGGCAGAGCTTGATGGCCACCAACAACCAAATGGCAGTACACAATGGGGATATTGTTCGTCCTAGACCAAGGGTTGTGTTGTGGGGTGATATGTTCTTTTTTATTGGAGACAAGCTTACATTGCCAAGAATTTAAAGGTATAGTAGGAATTTGTAATAACATGGAGTTGTGAGGTACATAAATGTCCCAGTGGAATGAGAGATGTGAATGGGTTTTAAACATCCTAGAGGCAATTGTCAACTAAAGACTAAGGTGTTGTTCTACACTTTGTAGCTTGTGGCACCAGAACATGAGGTAAGTCTTGTGAACATTGAGAGCCAACATTTGAGTTGATCTGGTCTTCATGAACTGCTTATGAACTACCTGTGTGGGGGGTTCTCTGAACATGATAGCAAAACTTGATTCCAAGTTGTTTGTAATAATTGATCATTGAATGGTAAGAATACGAAGATGTATGCTTTGTGTCAAACCTTTGGGCTTGAGATTGGAGTTGTCAACCGATTTTCTTCCAATGCAACAATTTAAATTATGGTACAGATGGGCTCCAAAATGAAGGCTCTAGATTGAATTGGAGGTCACTTAATTTCTTGAATTGGAAAGACTATTTAAGACTACTTCAAATGGTGGACATATTTTGACCCATTGGAACAAAGCTTGAACAACAAGGTGTGTGTCACATTATGGCTTTGCCATTTACATTAAAACGTCTCTGAAGGCAAAAGAAGAATTATGGAAACTCATATATTTCATCATGCAAAAATATAATCGTCAAAAGATCCTCCAAAAGAAACCAAAATCCTTCAAGATATTATAACTCTATAATTAATCTCAAGTTTCAACACAAGCCAAAATATCATCTTTCAGAAATCCCCATATAAAAATAAACCTATTATATAGGTGTCAAATTTTGGATGTCATGAATGTTGGTGTAGATAGAAAAAGGCTATCCACAATATTGAATATACCTATCCAAGCCTTCTTGCCCACAAGTTGGAAGTTAAAAGACAGCGGGCATAGCCAAATGGAAAAGATGACATTATTGATGTTGTCCCTACAAGGTATGATGATTGCATCGATGTGTCTTAAAATTCTGTCTGGTGCCATCAATGTACCCCAAGTCTTGTAAAATAGTTTTTTGCCACCAATGTCTCCACAAAACATCATGGTTCCAAGACTTGGATCAATTATTGGCTTCAACCTAGACCATAGATAGTTCTGAAGCAAGGTTTTAATTTGTGTTATCATTTTAGGGAAACAGCCCGTAGGTAATTCAAAAGACCATAAGGAAGAAGTGATAATTTGGGTGATTATGGGTTGATGATTGATTAGTGAAAGATGCACTTTTGTCTAACTAAGAACAACATTTCTTCCAATTTTTGTTAAGCACAAAATAATCCACATGTTCATGTTACCTTCTGCAGATTAGTAGAATAGGTTGCTTGAAATCTTGAGTGGATTAGTTTATTCTAATCCAATCCACACAACCACCGCCATCAGGAGCTGATGCAGTTGCTGCAAAGTTCACAGTGCCATGACAACAAGGATTTGATTTTGAAAATACAAGACTGTCAACAGGTGTTGACTACAGCAGATGGCTACTTCAGCAGTCAAGAACTTTTGTAGCTGGAAATGACAAAAGAGTTTGAAGAAGAAGCTTGTACCATTGACAAAAGAATGGACAGGTTTACTTACTCATGTGCCATAGGTACACTTCTCACTTGCCACCAAAATCTAGCCAATCCCAATTTGCAATTGGCTTTTCTTCTTCAACAAAATCTGACCTGTCTTGATTGAAACCATATTCTACAGAGGTGTTTTCTTGTACATGATGTGTATCCCTGAAAGCTTTTGCCATCTCCTCAGCCTCTCTATATACCCTCTGTGAATCACACCCACAACAGACAGATCTTGAGATAAAAAACTGGAAGATCAAAACATTCCCAGCCATATTGTCATCCCCTTCCTTTCTTGTGAACAAACTAAGGTTTTGTGATAGTGGTGCACTGGAATGAATGGAGGGGAGCTCACTGCAAGAAGGTGGTGGTCCTCCTGATTCCATTAGTAACTCAACAAAAGTGAGGGGAGAAAAAATTCACCTCTTTGTCAGTAAGCATTAGCCCATCTTCACTCTCCAAGTCAGCAGTGCTGCAGTACAGTGAAATCACGTAAGTTGCTTCATCACCCAAAACTAGAATCACACAACACTTTCAATTCTCATCTGATATGTCTTCTCCCTGAGCTTTCAAGCAATTTCAAGAAACTATAACTTTTGAGGCATCCATTCACAGGCATTTCTTCAGGGAAATGCTTCTGAGCATCATCTTCTGTCTGGGCTTGCTTTGTCTCCACAGGCATATGTATTATGAAGCATCGTGAGGTACTCACTCACAACTTGGACTATGTAGCTATGAAGTTGTGGAGAAATCTCCACAACACCAATTTGAAGGTAACACAACAACAAGTGCAGTCATAACGTTATGACAGTTGCTCACAAACTGTCACACTGTCACCTTCATCACAAATAGCAGTGATGAGCTGCCATGACTACTACCCACTGACTTCATCAGCTCCTGACAATGGGTGTAGGTAAGTATATGATAACGAGCCCAGAATCTGTGCAAATCATTGTACAAAATCTATGTTTTGAGTTTCTGTTGCATTTCCAGAAGCAATGGGAAGACTGAGTAATGAAGTTGACTAGCACTCAAGAGACAAAGCTAATTAAAGAAAGTCAAAAGTATTCTCATTCAAGCTGCAAGAAGCTTGCAAGGGTACGCTTCTAGCAACTAGGACTCCATAGAATCCCAGGCTATGAAGTATGCAGACGAACCGTACTGATGAGAGAATTTTGAGCTACAATGTCAATTAACATATGGGTCAGTGACAAGTACCTGAATGCAATCCCATTCTTAATGGGAGACTTCACAACCATCACCTTCACTTGCTCCCCAATACTGAAGACGTCTCTAATATCATGGATGCGGGCCCTTGCTATTTTGCTAATGTGAAGTAAACCACTGCAAAACACAAGACGCCACATAAATGCTCTCAGTTTCAACATTTGTTTCCAATAATTTCAGTTCTGACAAATTTACCCTAGCCTGACCAAGACACCCATGCCATCTCCACCTCACTATGAAAAGCACTGTCTTCAAATGCACGTACTAGGCAGATATATACAGAGGAGGGAAGAATAATGACCAGAAAAGCAAAGGAAACCAGAAATGCAAGATATGAATAACATGGTCCCACCTTATATCTGTTTCCTTGATTTTGATTCGAGCTCCAAATTTGTGAATGTCTATAACTATGCCATCAACTAGAGCTCCTGGATGAAGGTTCTTCATTTTCTGTGCATGAGCCAGATTTGGTCATCAATTCTTGGAAAAAGAAACATGAAGCCATCTCAATCTCTACTTTGTGCATAAACCATCCACAGAAGAGCATTAGGAAATAGTCAATGGAAAAATTGCAGGGCACATTTGATATGATAATACAGGGTTCATTCATTCCCTGAGTAACAGTCTTGCAATTTGCTTAGCAGTAAATCCAGTCTGCTGGCAGTTTGCTCAAGCAGAAATGGTTGCATGGTTGATTCACACTGCATCCCAATAATGATGTAGATCCAGACTTGTGGATGGAATTGATATTCACACAATGAGGGATAAAAAGCTTACCCAAGCTTGTTTTTCACTAATAATGAGATTGCAAGTTTTCTCATCAAAAGCCGTGATTGATACACACATATATCTGCCCACCTAGAGAGACCCAGAAGGACATTTGTGAGCACCAGGAGTACACACCACACACCCCCAAGGACTGTAATCTTCTATGAGAAAAAAATAAAATCATGTTGCAGTGTATAGTTCAATGTGAGCATGATAAGCAAGTTAGAAAGAGAGTGATCTGCTTACATAGTCCTTCAAGGAATGTAAGGAAGCTTGCGAGGACTGCTTGAAAAGATGATATACTGGTAAGAAGGCTCGTATACCCTGTGAAGAAGTTCACATATTCTGTTGTCAATGCAGGAAAACCTACCAATCAAATTCAAACTTAGTGCCTCCAGTCTGCATAACTATATTTCATGGCAATGACATATAAAAGACTATGATACTTGTGAACGAATATCAATGCCACTGCAGAGAACCATAAGGGAAGTAAGCATGGAACCAAAGAATGGCATGATTTGTTGCCAAAGTTATGATGCCTGCACATTCCGTAGTCTTTCAAATAACCAATGTAAATCGGAATATGTGTAAAGCAGCATGGTGGTATAAGACAATGCAGAGGTACCTCAATCCTGGAAACAAGTCCAGTAGGGTTCCAGTGTGTGATTTGGATTTCAACAGCCTGATTCAATTCTCTGATCTGCAAAAGAAAAAAATCCAGAAAATTCACAGATCACCACAGGCATACATAATATCTTAAAGGAAGGGTTTAAGGAGTATGCTAAAACCTAGTGTACAAAAAAGTGAAGAACAGGAACCTGACGGATGCGTTTCCAGGCAAACCCACGTGCAACAGACCGTGCAGATAAGAGAGGTCGTCCACTCATTGTCTCTCCCTTCACCTCCATGACAAAAACAGTCCCCAACTCCACAACAGGTGATGATGATGGTGTCTGAATCTCGGTCCTCAAGACCTCTTTGTCATCATGCACAACACAAGGCTGGCCCAAGGGTGGTGGTGGTACATGAGGACCTTCCAAGCTACGATCATCACCATTTGGAATTTTCCAACAAGCTTCCTCCAGCTTGAGCTGACCTAGAGAAATGAGATCCTTGATAAACATGTGCCCAAGTTTCTGAGCACCGATATCAATGTCCAATTTGCTGTGGTTACTGAAGACCACGACACCTATGACAATATCTCCAACTGACGGAACATAGTATTCAATTGCATCATCATCATGAGCATGAAGCTCATTGTCTTCACTATCTCTATCAAAAGTATGTTGTTGAGATGGATGGATCAAACCACCACCACCACCGTCTTCATGTTCTTGTAACCTGGACTCCTGGATTCTTCTTTCCATTTCTGGCATCTCCTCAGCAGCAGCACCTTTTGTCAAGTTGTGATCAAAACCTGCAACTAGATTACCCTGCTTTTCCACTGCGACATGATGAGGAATAATGTGGAATGCATCATCTGAAGGTTCCTGTGAATTGATGCTGCTGCTTTTGTCATTGCTATCTTCAACTGGTGGAGAGATTGTCTGTGGTGATGATGATGATACATTGAGCTTGATAGGCCTTTGCAGATGCACTGACAAGCTTAGGGCTCCTATACCACCCTCAGTGCCATTTATATCCATGTTGCTGCTTACATTAGAGATCTCTGCAAGTGCAGCAGCAGGTAATTTCATTGTCAGGTCTCAAGCAAAGCATTCGCCTTTGACAAATAGCATCATCTTTCTTCCCACAACAATTTCTATTTGCTCACTATGTGTCCATTTCTCCCATTTTCTAGAGGCTGTTTGTACCTGCTGCTGAAAAGCTTGCACCACTGCTTAGATTGTCTTCTTCTTCACCATGAAGCTTGAAATAAGCTTCTGCAATGAAGCCAGCCACACTAAAAGAGATTGTAAAACTCAGACAAAACAACACAGGTTCATCATCAAGCTGCAGAAAACTGCAAAAGTCTGAAACAGCAAAAATGGCATACTTCTGTTGCATCCGTCCAGCGGAAGCAAGCAGTGTTCAGAGGCATTTGTTTGTAAGTGAACGAACCATTTCTGCTGCTGCAGAAGAAGTTGCAGAACGGTGTTTGAGGATTGTGAAAAGAGGAAGAGGAGGAGGTTATCACGGGGTTTTGAGGGTTTTGCGAGCTTTCTAACCTTTGCTGCCAAGAAGCGCTTTGTGTTGAAGAATTGTTGTGGGAGAAACAATTTTTCTTTGTGTTGAATTGTCGTGAAGAAGAAGAAGACTCCGCTGCTGCCGCTGTCGCGGAAAGTTGTGAAACGAACCAGGATGTGTTCCCGACGACAGCGAAGGCGCGCACGTCCGTTGCAGCTTCCTAGCCCATGGCTGCGGCACCTGGAACATCTTCCACTGGTATGCGATGACCGAAGAAGAAGAAGAATCTCTCCTCTCTTTCGCAGTAGTATGTCCACACTCCTTCCAAAAGATTGGTACCTATCGTCTTCTTCTTCTTGTTCTTTTCCAGCTGCTTTATTCACAGCCTTTCTCAAAGGTTGGTTACTGCATCCTCCATCGGGGGATTGATTTTCGGACGTTGCAAATCTCCTCCTTCGTGGTGCAATGCTCTTCAAACTCGTTGCGTACAGATGTGGATAGATCGCCCGGCTCTTCGGAAACAGAACCCTAAGTAGATCAGGCTTGAATGTCTCTCTCTGTATGTGGATCTGGTACGAAGATCGGAAGGTTGTGGATGAGAGTTTTGGAGTCCGCTGGACGCAGCAACGATTCACGGGCATGCGTCTGCGGAATCGAGATTCTTTAAAGAAGGAGATGACGAGTTCTTTGTTGCAGCGCTTGACGAGAAGAGGAAGAAGAAGAAGGTGGACGAGTTTATTCGGAACAGCATTGACAATCTGCTTTGGTTTCACTGCTTTTGGATCAGCCGTGCCAAAATTGTAGGAGATTGTCTTTGACATCATCAATCTCATTGCAGCCGCCATCTTCTTCCTCAATGCACAACATCACATGAAGAAGATGGACAAATCCAGGTATTGATAATGCCCTCCCTTGCAACTTTGCTTCATTTCTCGTTTGTTCCAGAGTCTTCAGAGAAGAGACAGTTATATCTTTGAGTCTTCCTGAGATTCTAAGCAATAAATATAGGCAAAAAATTCTGTGTACCTACTAGCTAGGCAGCAGAAGAGACTTGCTTGATGAGACTGCACTCAATGTTGTTGCACTTGTGCATCTAATACTGTAGGGTTCCTGATCACATGAAAAGGATGGGAGCTAGCTTTTCACAGCAAGCAAGAAGTTGAGAGCTCTGAATTCTCTCAATTGCAAAACACATTAGAAAAAGATGAAACCGCATCAAACTCTACTACCAGTTTTTTTTTTCCTCCAGGCAAGAAGCTGAACTTTTGATCCCTTTTTTTTTAACCTTCGACTATCCTGAGATTGTTTGTCCATGCAGAAACAGCAGCTTCCAGAAACACAGCTCTGGCATTCCAGTTGCTTCCCGCTTGGTAGCTGTAATACTCTTTCTGCCATTCTGCATTTTCTTAGAGAGATCAGCAGAAAAGCTTAATAACCAACAGGGGAGTCAGGCAAACTTTGGTTTCATTGCATTCTTTTGCATGTACTATGTGTGCAGGTCATATAAAATGGAGCAATGAAGGGGCAAAAATGGTTGTGACATTTTCCTCTTCCACCTGAGCAAGTGCAGAGTTCCAGCTTCTTTTACAAATGACATTTTGAGGCTGGAAGCTGAAACATTTAGCCAGCTGACAGGCAGATTGAAGACTGCAGCAAAGAGCTGATGGTTGTGTGAGGCTGAGTCTCAAGCAGAGCTTGCAGTATGCACCATGACAAACCTTAGACCAAGTTGTACCTGGTGAGCGACCTTTGAATTGACCAACAAAGTCCTTGGCAGGGATTTGTGTGCATCTCTGGGCTGTTTCTGAAGATTGATTGCAGTAATTGGTAATGAATTTGTATGCATCTCTGGGCTGTTTCTGAAGATTGATTGTGGTGGTTGGTAATGAATTTGTGTGCATCTCGGGGCAGTTTCTGAAGATTGAATGCAGTGGTCGGCAATGAATTTGTGCACATCTTGGGGTGGTTTCTGAAGATTGATTGCAGTGGTCAGCAATGAATTTGTCTGCATCTCTGGGCAGTTTCTGATGAATCTGCAGACAGAGAAGCAAAGCTCCTGGTCTTTCATTTACTCACAATGATGGTT